>OGGW01000024.1_pt1 | contig 138416 bp, 137 predicted proteins | sample 1571291 | NCBI WGS metagenome assembly OGGW01 (sample SAMEA2582028, study PRJEB24529) | metagenome | biome: Human gut stool | place: China | collected 2011 | reverse complement strand
GTATAATGTACACCAAATCAGAATGAGCGTCAAGATATAATTTTCGATGTGCGGACTATAGCGTTTCTTGGCTTGGCGCTATCTCGATGATGTTTTGGATGGGGAGCTTTGAGCCGTCGGCCAAGATAAGCTCGCTCGTATATCTGTCTATCTTTTTGATTTGTATGGTCTCCGTCCGATACGCTCCACCAGCCTTGCGAGTATCCGGCTCAAAATAGGTGCATGTCGCTGTCGGCGATTCTCCCCTGTCAATATAAGCGGCCAATTCTTGCAAGGTTCTGTCGGCCTCCTCGATGACCGTTGCGTCCAGCGCAGCAAACTCGTCCGTTTGCCGGTGAGCCTCGCCGATGGACTCTGCATATCCTGCGAGAGCTGCGAATGGGGCAAACTGCGCGGCGCGCTGTTTCATCGTCATGTGTGGGTGCTTGTCTGATTGATGGTGTGGTAGGTTAATGATGTCGTCGTATTTTGAGCTCAAGATATCCCCTCCTCTCTAATAGAAGAATCATGGAAAGAGGTACTTAGCAATGCTTATCCTGCATCGTGCAGGATACCGGTAAGATAAGCCAGACTCCCTAAACCGATGTACGCGCCTATTGTGCGTGCAATTTCGGCAACTGTTTGCGAGTGTTCGATGAGAGACTGCGTACGGTCGCTGTTGTCGTGCGATACTCTCGCGATGATATCCTGGCACAAGTTGGTTCACCTCCATTGACTGGCTTTCCTTCATGCTCTGATTATAAGTGCGCGCGGGTGACGGTTGCAAACGGGGAACGCATGGTTTTAAGGTGTGCTTTCCCGACCGGTGTGCTTGTCAAGCGGTGAACGCAATTTTTCGAAATTTTTTTCTGCGAGCAGTGAAACATGAAAGTGCGGTTATATTAGTTGCCATCATAAAGCGTTGCGCTATCCCGATGGATTCACTCTCGTTTCGCTGTAATTGTACCATCATCGGAACAATGCTGCAAGGTCCCTTTGGGGTGATCTATGACCGTTGCACGTGATTTGCACTGTTGCACGTTCCTTGCTGTAAGTGTAAGCGTAAAATTCGGCGTTTCTGGTTGTGCTTTCGTACTGATAATGGTATAATAGACCTTATATTACGGGAGCGCATATGCGACTCCCCATTCGGAGGGCTTTATGGTTGTTGACTTGAAACAGGTCGGGGGAAAATATGATGAGTTTCGCACCGGCGACACGCTTGTTCGGGCGGCGTATGACGATGGGTACTGGTCTCTTACGGTTGGTTTTCCCGATATCAACAGCGCCGAAATAGATAATTTCAGGAATGGTGCGTTTAGTTTCACGTATACCGTCATCGACGATGCGCTCTTCCTTCTGGTCAAGTTCGGCGCTATCCCCTGGATGGATGCTCCGTTTGAGCCTCGCGGGTACATCGTAGACCGCAAATACGAGACGGAGTATGAAAAAGGCCAAGGCGCGGCCATGACGGTGTTCATCGTTGACTCGAAAACCGGTGAGTTGAAAGCAATTCGCAGCATCGGACTCGGTCACGTCGTCAGCACGAATCTCGGGAAAGAGTGTAACCGTCTGCTGTCCATTCAGCCGTTCTCCCTTGCTGAGTACCACAGCAAGGTCAATCGCATCTATCGGCAGTACACCCTCAGCGAGTATATGCTCCAGACCGTTAAGCCGGAAAACATGTTCATTATCGCGACGGAATAAAAGAAAGGACCCCTTGAAAGGGGTCCTTTGAAATTTTGGGCATTTCGCATATCCTATGCGTAGGAGATAGGCTTCTATTTCCTACTTCGCTAAACGATGACGAGTGACGGTTCTGACTCGTCGGTAAAAATAAAAATTGACCGAGCGAAGGAATTAGCAGGGGTGACCTATGATTGTGGGTCACCCCTGTTTCTTCATTGAAGGTGTCGTTTTTTTAGAGTATTGTATAGACATTTCACTTTTGTCCTCACTCTGGAAGATACCGTTCCGTTTTGTAACCAATGGGGAACACATAGTTGTGAATACATCTCGATTCAAGTGAACATATTTTCAAAAAAAGAAAGGCAGCATGAGTGCCGCCTTTCTTCATATTGTTCAAAAATCTTCGTTTTGGTCCATTTTCAATTTTTAAGTTTACTCGTGGATATTGTTCATTTTTCTGTTCATTTGCTCGAAAAAAATTTTTCGGTTATGGCGCAGATTCACAGGTGCATTACCCGGTCCCTGATTTCTTCAGTGCGCCCGACATTCCACCATTGACTACCAATGTAGCCGCACGTACGACGCGCAACATTCATTTTCGTCTGGTCGGTGTTGCCGCAGTTGGGGCACTTCCAAATGAGTTTCCCGTCTTCCTCCTGAATCTTAATTTCTCCATCCCAACCGCAGACCTGGCAGTAGTCGGACTTCGTATTGATTTCAGCATACATGAAGGTATCGTAGATATACTGAATCAGCGAGATGACCGCCTGCAGATTGTTCTGCAGATTCGGCACTTCGACGTAGCTGACAGCGCCTCCGGGAGAGAGCTCCTGGAACTCGGACTCGAACTTGAGCTTGGTGAAGGCGTCGATATGCTCGCGCACATTGACGTGGTAGCTGTTGGTGATATACCCATGGTCGGTGATGCCAGGGATGATGCCGAAACGACGCTGCAGGTTCTTTGCGAACTTGTAGGTCGTCGACTCCATCGGGGTGCCGTAGAGGGAGAACGCGATGTTTTCCTTCTCGCGCCACTCAGCACACTTGTCGTTCATGTGCTGCATCACCGACAGGGCGAATCCCTTGCCGCCTTCTTCGGTGTGAGAGTGACCGGTCATGTATTTCACGCACTCGTAGAGCCCTGCGTAGCCAAGGGAAATCGTCGAGTAGCCGTTATAGAGCAGCTTGTCGATGGTCTCACCGGGCTTCAGACGCGCGAGAGCGCCGAACTGCCACAGGATAGGGGCAACATCACTGAGTGTGCCCTTAAGACGATTGTGGCGGCACATGAGTGCACGGTAGCACAGGTCCAGTCGTTCATCGAAGATTTTCCAGAAATCATCCATGTTCTGATTCGAAGAGAGCGCGACATCGACCAGATTGATGGTCACGACGCCCTGGTTGAAGCGGCCATAGAACTTGGGCTTTCCGTCGACGAGGTCTGGGGTCAGGAAGCTGCGGCAGCCCATGCAGGGGAAGCAGTGGCCGACACCGTTAGCATCTTTCTTCAGTTCAAGCATCTTCTTTTCGCTGATGATGTCCGGCGTCATGCGTCTTGCCATGCACTTGGCCGCAAGCTCCGTCAAGTAGTAATACTTGCCGCCAGGGCGGATATTATCTTCCTCTGCGACATAGAGAAGTTTCGGGAAAGCAGGCGTTACATAGACACCCTGCGGGTTCTTGACGCCCGTATAACGCTGCTTCAGAACTTCTTCAATGACGAGAGCAAGGTCCGCTTTCGTCTGCGAGTCTTCTACCTCATTGAGGTACATAAAGACCGAGAGGAACGGAGCCTGACCGTTCGTGGTCATCAGGGTGATGACCTGATACTGGATGATTTGGACGCCCTTTTCGATGTCCTCGTGCACGCGGGATTCCGTGATGCTGCGCACCTGCTCTTCCGTAAACGGGATGCCGGCGTTTTCGAGTTCTTTGATGACTCGACCGCGGAAGCGTTTGCGGGATTCGTTGACGAACGGAGCAAGATGCGAGAGCGTGATGGTCTGTCCGCCGTACTGGTTGCTTGCGACCTGCGCAATGACTTGCGTTGCGATGTTGCAGGCCGTAGAGAACGTATGCGGCTTCTCGATGAGCGTGCCGGAGATGACCGTGCCATTCTGCAGCATATCCTCAAGATTGACGAGGTCGCAGTTGTGGATAGTCTGCGCGTAGTAGTCGGTATCATGGAAATGGATGATGCCGTCGCGGTGCGCCTGCACAATGTCCTCAGGGAGAAGGACACGCTCCGACAGGTCACGGGATACCTCGCCTGCCATGTAGTCGCGCATGACAGAGGCGATTTGCGTGTTCTTGTTGGAGTTTTCGGTATTAGCCTCCTCGTTCTTGTGAGCCAGAAGAGACAGAATCTTGTCGTCCGTACTGTTCGCCTTGCGACGGAGCTGATGCTCGTAACGATAGGTGATGTAGTTGCGGACGAGATTTGCCTTGTTCTTGCCGATGAGAGCGTTTTCTACCAGGTCCTGCACTTCCTCAACGTGAGGGATGTGCCCGATGCTCGTGCACTGGTTCTCAACGTCGAGCGCGATGGACTTGATTTCCTCGCTCGTGATAGCGTCGACAGGTGCGACACTGGTGTTGGCCTTTTCCAAGGCAATTTCGATTTTGCGACGGTCGAACGTAACCTGCTCGCCGTTGCGCTTCTGGAGCTTCATAATTGTTCGTCCTCCTTTTATGACGATGATTTTTGTTAATATATTCTAAAGGGATAAATGCTTTGCTGGGATATATAAAAAGACACCGCTCCCCCCGCCGACTGACAGGGTTTTGGTGTCTTGATAACAAAAATGGGTAAGTGACTGGCCTCAAATACGAGGTCTGGATGATGACGTTCCGCATGGTGCGGCAGGATGATGACTTAATACAATTATCAGTATAGTTGCAAGTCAGGGTGGTGTCAATACTCCAAAGACAAATATTTCGATTTTGTTGGTTTTATGGCAATTTTTGAATTTCAGCGCAACAATAGTATAAAATCACAAATTCGCTGTTGACGTGTCTTGCTCTTAGGAGTAATATAATATCTGTATTAAAGTCATCATTCTGCCGCCTTATAAGCGGAACGTCAACATCTGTCTCCCCTTGCGGAGAACGTCATCATTTTAATCAACACAGGTACTTTTCTCTTTTTCTTTCGAGAGGGTATCTGTGATTTTTTTATTTTCAGGAGGATTTTAACAATGAAAGAAAGCATCAAGCGCGTCGCGGTATCGGCCATTGGGTTCCTGTTTGTCTATTCGATTTCGGATGCACTCCTCGGCTGGGTCTTCCAGTCCTGGATGCCTTTGAAGGCGATTTGGGCAGCTACCTGGTTCGGCATCGCCTGTTTCACCGTGTTCGTCCCCGCTGCAAAGCTCTGGAAGCCCTCTCCTGCTGATGAAGCGGAAGAATCGGACATTCCGGCAAGACCTGTGACGATTCTGGAAGAACCCGCTGTGAATGCGGCGGTCGCCGACATCCGCGCCATCCGCACCCCGGACATCGAAGCGTGTCTTGCAGACAGTGGATGCGTCTGGTATTGGGCTAACACCTCTACCATTGACCGCATCTACGTCCACCCCGCTGACGATGTCAGCAAAGCAACGGAAGCTACGTTGGTATTACAGGGCAACCGCATCCCCTACATCGACCTTTCTGCGTCGGTAGATGGTATGCCTTCCCGCTTTACCAACAAAGTATTCGTTGAATCTGTGCGTGCCGCACGTGCTGAGAAAGATGCCCCCATTTCCGATTTCCTTGCCACCTGTGTTCCCGATGCGGAATGGACGTGGAAAGATGTCGAAAATGGGCTTATTTGTATCAGCTCCAAGGCCGCCGGCCTGAAGACCGTTACCGGTAAGCTGCTTGCAGCGAAGGGTGACGGTCATTTTTATGCGGTCGAGCTCTTCAACCACACGCGTAAGCGTCTGGTCCCGAAGAAGTCTCATGCCGCATCCGTCCCTGCCCGAGAGAAGAAGGCTGCTCCTGCATCTGTGGCTGTTTCCGCCGCCGATGTAGCCGAGTCCGCAAGCTCCCATGTGGCAACTGCCCCTGCGGAGCCCACGGAGCCTGCTCCTATCGCAAAGGTCGACATCCCCGGCACTGCTGTTACCGCCAATGAAGGCGGGCACAGTGCTTGCGTGAGTCGCGGCGCAGATTACAAGGAGACGCCTATCGAGACCAACATTTCCCCGGAAGAGGAAATCGGTGACGAAGGTCTCCTCCGCCCGACAGAGGACCCCGGCCTTACGCCGGAGCAGCTTACGAATCATGCACGCCTGACTTGGGCAGATAATGCGGACACCTACACGGAGTACGCCATGTCTGCTATCGAGAACGGCGAGATGTCGTTTGTTGCAAAGTGGCCGGAAGGCATTCAGACTCTCAGTGAAGCGACTGCGCTTGCCCAGTATATCGTGAAAGATGGCGCTTACCCGAAGGTAGACGTCATTGCCAACGATAATATCGGCAGCGACGGTCGCGGCCTGCTCCGTGTCTGGCTTTCCGAGAGCGACCTGATGTAAGGTCACCTCATTATCAGCGAAAAAGGGAGGCAGAAATGCCTCCCTTTTTCAAAACAAAAATACAAATATGAATGTAGGAGGATTTCAATATGAACACTATCTGCAAAAAAGCGTCTGCCCTCAAGGCAAAAGTCAAAGCCATTATCGCTAAGAACGAGTACAACACCGTCCGTTTCTGCGGCGTCGGGAATATCACCCGCTCCGACCTCGATACGATTTGTCTGTACTGCGACACCATCGCGACCTACGGCGGCTACTCCGGTGCTTTGATGCAGCCGCGCGGTCCCGTTGCCGATGTGCTTGCGAAAAACGGCCTGCTTGAAGCATAAAGCAGATGCTGCAGATACCGATGTGCGACGCCCCGACCATCTGGCCGGGGTGTCGTTTGTCGGTCTATTTTTTTCAAAAGGAGGATTTCAACTATGTCCTATTTAGGGACTTTTTATCGTGATTTTGCCAACGATGGGGCTGCCCATTTGGCTGACCTCTACGAGACCCTTGTCGAAGCCGCTTCCTGGATTGAGCACGCTGTAGAAGCGCATTACGGTCCTGCAAAGGAGCCGTACCGCTTCGAGCAAATGCCGGGCTATGCGTTAGGCCTTCGCCCGCTGGAGATTCAGGTACACAAGAAGACAAACAAAGAGCCTACACTTTCTCATGGGTGTGATAGCCAAGGTCGCCACTGTACTATTTGGAATGAGCCGACGTTTGCATATCAGTCCATGTACGGCGGCGAAAGCGGCACCGCGAAAATCACCAACGATATGATTCACACGTTGGATGAAGGTGGGCGCGTGGGAGCCTTCTATTACAGCGGCGATGTTTCGGAGCGTCTCACCTACTTGAAGGCGCGGGACTTGTATGACAAGTTTTTGCCGAAGCCGTCTGAGAAAATCTTCACGCGTACACCGACTGGAAAGCGCGTATATCTTCCGCTCCTCTATTCCTTGGAGCTCGGGGAGACCTACTATTTCTACGTAGATAGTATTTCTCTCCTGAAGCGCGGCGGCGGTACGGTGTCTATCAAGCTCGCTCCTTCCTGCATTATCGCAGTAAACTGGATAACCGGTCAACTGCATTGGATTGGCTACGAGCAGAAGCTTGGCTCATTCGCCCGTCCTGATGTATATGATAGAGCGGTCTTGATTCCGCCGGAGAAGCGGCAAGACATAGAAAACGCCATTTTCCGTAATTACTATTATGGGGCCTGTGCCAAAAGGGCGAATGCGCTTGCGGCACTTGTGCCTAATTCCTACTATCTTCCGTCTGACCAGGAACGGGAAGACACGAAAGATGCCGCAAAGATGGATGCGCAGCAGATGCTGAGCAGCTACCCTTTGCCGCCGCTCGGAGAAGCTGTGGCTTATGATGAGCAAATGGTGGCCGTTGCCCCGTTCGCGGTCTATGATACGTTCATGGTGCAGCGTGCGGTTGGAAACCGTGATGTCACACCGTTTCTGGAAACCTTATATGACCTTCCGGCAGGAAGCCTTGAGTGGGCTCCGTACAAGGTGAATCATGGAACAACGATGCAGAATTTCTTGTGGACGATTCACTACACAGGGAATCTGTTTCAGTCCATCCTTCAGACCACGGCCTATTCGCCGTGGTTCCTGAGCACGGTTCTCAACAGCATTTCCGCCGGCGGCACGTCGCTCGACCCGTCTATTCGCTCGCTTTCCCAGTGGTTCGGCTTGACAAAGCCTGAGCTGAAGGCGCTTCTATCCGAACCGAGCGGAGAGAAGTTTATCTTTTCTCTCGCGATTCGGCAGTTTAAGCCGTACTCGCTGAAAGAGTGCGAGCGGCTTTATGCTCGTGTCGTCGGCGACTGCGACGCCAATAATATGAGCCACCGAAACGGCACTGCCAGATGGTCTCATGAAATGGCCACGATTCGTGGAAAGCACGGACGTGCCCTGCTGAAGACGAACCGCCTTCCGCGAGCCTTTATCCTCTACATGAGCGAGAACCTGCAGAAGAAGGTCCCTGTGACAGACTTTATCAAGTACATGTCCCAGGAGATTCAGCCCGCCTATCCGGCGCTTGATACTCTGGATAAGGTCTGGCAGTTGCTTAAGGACTATAATCGCATGGCAAAGGAAATCATTCCTTCCTGCGGCTTCGTCCTCCCCCATCACATCCTGCAGGCGCATGATGCGATGGTCAGCAACTACAACCAGATTCTTGAAGAGAAAACGCTGCTGAAAGCCAGAACAGAAAAAGAGGGGTACAATGTTCAGGAAGCGACCAGCTTTACGAAGTGCTATTCTGGCAAGCCGACGAACGTCTATTCAGACGGCAAGTTCGTCATGCTCGCGCCGAAAGCGGGAGCAGACCTCTACGAAGAAGGCATCAAGCTGAACCATTGCGTCGGCGCGTATACGCGCGATGTCATGGCCGCTCGTGGGTCGATGCTGATTTACTTCCTGCGTAAGGCTAAGAGCCCGAAGGAGCCGCTTGTGACCGTGCAAATTAACCGCAGCAAGGAGAAAGGCGGCGATGCCTTCTATCTCTTTGAGATTGCAGGAAAAGGCAACCGTCTTCCGACGGACGAGGAGCGCGCGTTCGCAGAAAAGTGGCTGGTCGAGCTCAACAAGTACATCGAAGAGAAGAAGGCGGCAAATGGCTCGATGTCTAAGGCATTTGTCGATTCCTTTGACCCAGAGATTTACGACTGGCTGACCATCATCGGCGCGCCTTATGAGTATCTTCCGAGCTACTCTGTTTCGGACGATGTGGACACGAACTACGTTCGTTTGTTCCGCGCGGCAATCGAGGGTGTCTCCGAGATGACATCCCTGCACTTCGTGCAGGCCGATATCGACAATATTGAGCGTCAAATCGCCCGCTATTGCAAACGGCTCCGTTTATCGAAGGAGGCTACGGACAACATCATGTCGTTCATCCCCGGAATCCCGAAAACGGCTTAAAAATCACGAAAAAAGAGGTTCGCTTATGCGAACCTCTTTTTTTATTTCTTCTGTTTTCTGGGCTTCTTGGCGGGCGCGGCGTCGGCTTCTTCCGGTGCTGCGGTCTCCTTTGTGGAATATGATTTTTTAATGACCTTGCCTGCGACGGGTGCCAGGTCCATTTCTTTGTTTTCCGTCTTAAATGCGGTTTCGAGCTCGCTTCGGTGCTCTACGATATACTTGAGAGAAGGAATCTCATCGAGCATTTTCTCGGGATGTGCTTTTGCCTCTTCTTCTGCGGAGCGGATATAGCTGCCGTCGATATAGTCGTAGCCGCCCGCAAAGATAATCTCGTTGCGCAGGGCGCGCTTTTCACGGTTGAATGCAACAGAGGGAGAAATGCCGAGCATTTCTGCTATGTCAGCGTAAGAGAGGCCTTCTTTTCTTCTCTCCAGAATGAAAATGCTTTGGCGCAGGCCTTCGATAACACAATCGGCGTACTCGTTGAAGGAGCTTCCTGTAAACTTTTCGCTCAGCTTTCTTGAGCATTCGTAGCAGATGCCGGATTCGTTTTTGGTGAGAGCGCAGCCGCAGACTTTGCAGATAGCACCGCTTTTCTGCGTTCTTCTACATCGTGAGCAGAGTCCGGACGGGTGCGTGGTCTTAACTTTACCGCATTCTTTGCACATGGGCGCATAGACAAGGGGCATGATTACTCCTCCTTATAATAGATTTTTGAATTTAATGCGCGTCTCCTGGATTCGGGGGGGTGGCAAACGTTCTTTCATGATATATGCTATGATTGTATTATACCATTATCGGTAAAAAAGGCAATTCGCTAAATGGCTGATATTGAACTTTATTACTTCTCAGATTTGATAGTTTTCGACTAAATTATAGCAAAACGCCGTGCGTTAAAACATGGTATTAGTAAAATTGCAATAAAAAATTGAAAGAATGCGCAGAAATCAGAATGCGCACTCTTTCAATGCTTGTCGCTCAAATTGTTATTCGCATGTAGTTTTCCGATAAATGTTACAACCTCTTTGCAGAGGAGATATGGAGGCACTTTGCTGTCGCGCAGAGTATCCATGTCTGCTGTTTATTGAGAAAGCACGTCTCGCATGCCTTCTCCTTTTCGTAGCTGCGGCAAGTGCCAAAGCACGTCCTCCCTGTGTCTTTTCTCACGTCGGCAATGAGCTTGGAGAGGATTTCTCGGTCGAAGGATGCCCCGCCCGCCAGCCGCTCGTTGACATCATGCTCGCACTTCAAAAAGGCGATGGCGTCCGGGCGCATGTCCATCTCCTTAAATTCGAGGAAGGAGGCCGCGTCATTCGCATCCCGCAGGAATCCCACTTCGTCGTACTGCTGGATGTCTTTCCGCGAAAGCGGAGAGGCTCCGGTCGCGGATGGAGATATAAAGATGAGTTCGTGGGAGTCCTTGTTCTGGAGGATTTTCCAGTACGTGTTCTTCTCGAATTTATCCAAGGTCGTTCGCCTCTTCCTCTAAGCATTTGGGTTGCGCTTTATGGCAGCTCTGCCGGCCATCGCTTGGCTTCGGCGTATCGCTCGGCATGAGCCAATAGCGCTCGGACAATTTTACTGCGCCGGGCACGCGCCCGTCCTGGCAAAGGCGGCTGACGCGGCGGCGGGACAGGCCCCACTTCTCAGCGGCCTGCTGAACGGTCATAACGGAACTTGCCGTGGCTGGCTCTGCTGCCGTTTTTTTGCTCCGATGTTGCTGTCGCATGTAATGATTCACCCTTTCTGGTATTGTCAAAAGCAAGTGTTGGTTTCCGATAGATGTTCTTTCTTTCTGGCAGAGATGGCTGGATTTGAACCAGCGAATGAGGGGGTCAAAGTCCCTTGCCTTACCGCTTGGCTACACCTCCGTGTGCGCCTGATAATGTTATTCTGATTTTGTAGACATTATACCAATATCGGTACATTATGGCAATGAAAATCGAGGAGGTAATTTCAAAATTGTGCGTTGCGCCAAACCGTGCCCATGTGTTCCGAAAAGTCCACATTTTCCATATTTTGCAGGAAATACGCCTTGCGAACGAATTGGCTTTCACACGTTAAGCTGCTTTTTGAAGATATCAAAATTTGCCTGCTTTGGGCATTTTGCACAACACTTGTGTTGCGCTACAATCTACAAAAAATAAATGCGCCGCTCTTCCGCGTCCATTCCGATTTTCTTTTTCCTCACTATTTCTCCCCTCTCGATGCGTTTTCTGCCTTGCCCTGCCGCGCTTTTTCTCAAAACTTGGCTTTCCGCTGTAAACACTGCATTTTGCGCAATATGACGTTACACGCAAAGGCGTAACATGCACGCGCAACCGTGTGAAGACATGAAAAAGCTGCCGCGCGATGTGCGCAGCAGCCGAATTTCTATATGAGAGCGTCTCCTGCGTGCTCCTTTGACTTCTCGGCAAGCAAGTCGTCGTACGCAGCGAGGACTTCTTTCTTCATCCTCTTTGCAGTCGAGAGGATGAGCCATTTCTGAGTTTCTTCGTCCAGCGGTTTGTAGGTCGGCTGGATTTTTGTTTTGATTCCATAGTAGGAGAAGTCGAAGACATCCTTCTTCTGAGTGTCGCTTTGAGCAGCTCCATAGAACAGCAATACCCCGACGCCCTCCGGAATAAGGTCTTTCACCTCAGGATAGAGCTCTTTTGGCATCGCGTAGTAGTTGCAGTTTCCGCAGAAGTTGTGCCCATGCTTGCTCTTGAAGTCGTTCTTCGTAATTTTAATTTCCACGCAGGTGATGAGGACGCCGTTGGTTGCCTCTTTGGCGTTCATGTGGCAGCGGCACTCCGTATTGTCGCAGAGCTTATCTCCCGCAGGATAGGTCTCCCTGTCTCCCTCCGGGCAGCCGGCGTTTCTGGCGGCGTTTCTGCGGAGCTCCAGGATGGCTTCGACGTCGTTCTTTTTTCTGTGCGGCAGATAGAGGGCGCACTTCCCTACCGTTTTCACATCCAGCAGACATTCCGCGACCCACACGTAGTCGACAAGGCCTCCGGTCGTTGTCCCATTCTCAACGGGAACTTCCGTTGCCGAGAAGCCGGGCCGCATCGTGTTGAGCTTGATGCCGCCGACGGTAGTCGGATTCCATGCGAACAGTGCCTTTTCAATTTCCTTGGTTAGAGGTGTCTTCACGAGCATCCTCTCCTTTGTCATTCTCGTTTTGCAGACATTATACCATTTATCTGCGTTCTGCGGCAACCAGACGAGGCGATATGTGGCGAAAATTCAGAATTCCATCTTTTCAGCACTTTTTCTTTTTTCAAAATCCCAACATAGGCGTGCCAAAGCGATGCCAATTTCGCGCCAATGCTTTCTCCGCTCTTTTCTGGTATGCTTGCCGGTTCCTTTCCGGCCTTGAGAGCCCGCTCTTCTAACGCGGCTCACAGTGGTGCGAGACGCCGCCGGTCAAAATAAGGTCAATTTCGTGTCGGTGACGCAGGGCTGTTCCTCTGTATACTCAGCAGATTTCCGTTGTTCTGCGGGCAATTTCGCGCCAATTCCATTGACTGGTGCTTGGCGAGAAACTACAATATAGGCAAAGGAGGCTGATGGTCTGGATGTGAACAAAGAATCTGTTGACATTGGATTCGGGAGTGCAGGCGAACTCCGCGCATTAGGCCGAAATGTCAGTGATGCTCCGAACAAAAAGACGATAGGGGCTATAAATGAGGTACAGCGCATGAAGAATGGTGTATCTGGCGGCAAAGCCTATTCTGATGTTGATGAGATGATAGAAGAGCTGCTTGGGTGAGCCTTGCGCTTTCCTGCAACTTCTGCGTTTCCCTACGCTGTATACGGCAATCTGCAATCCTATAGTTAAATAGACGGCGGCATATTTTATTACGGAGCTCTCGGGACACCGTAATTAAAGTGCGCTTGTATTGTAGGAGCCTTTTGCGACGATGAAATTTCTTTGCCGATTTCGTGCCAATCTGATGCCAATGGCGAAGAGCGGATTACGGACAACAAAAAAGCGGCGGCACCCCACGAGGGAATGCCGCCGCTTTTCACTTTTTAACTTTTCTGCTTGGTGCAGGGAACCTCGGGGACTGCTTCACCGATAACCCAGCGGCATGTGTCCATGCCGTTGCGAACGATGATTTCGTTGTCCGTGATGGTAAGCTCGTGCTCGTCATCTTCGACGCCCAGGTCGCCACATGCTTTCTGGTACTTGGCAAATTCTTCCTTCATCGCCGTGCGCGCGGATTCGATGGAATGAAAATGCCGGATGCTGCAGCAGCTTGCGGGGTCGCCGGCGTCGGAGTTCTCTGCGAAGAGCAGATAGAAGAGTTTGTAGTCGAGATTCATTTTGAAACCCTCCTGTTATTTTTGTATTTTGTGAGTGCTGATGATGGAGTCAAAACTCGATTTCACGGAACCCAATGGGTTCTACGAAGAAAGCCTTGGTACCGCCCTTCCCCTTGAACACGATGACGTCCGAGACCGACATGGACGGGGCCATGTAGTCGATGGGCTTGTCACAGTTAAAGCGGTCATAGAGCTGCGCGCGGAGCGAGATGCTGGGCTCAGTTGCGTCCAGAGCCTCGCGGTATACGCAGTTGTAATACTCCTTGGAGACGTAACCCTTCTTGTTCGCCATCTCGTGGTTGAAGAACTTGTAGCCGTGAGCCCAAGGCTCATCTCTCATCTGCCAAATTTCAAACAGATTGGCCGGAGCGGGCACCTCTACGATGGTGCAGCCGTCGAACGCGTGTGTGGCATTCGGCAGCTTTTTCATCTGCTCAATGGCCAACTGCGCCGCGGCTTTCGTCTCGTAGAGATTGTTCAAGGGCGTCTTTCCGTGAATTGCATAATACATGATAGTTCCTCCTTTGTTTCCTTTCGCCAGTATTAGGGATTCGAAGTCGAAATCCTAATACTGACGAAAGTTGTACTTGGTAATACGAGAGAGCCTGTGGAGTTAATCCGCAGTCCTCCTGGTATATCTATGTCAGGTTCCCGCGATTTCTGCCACTTTCCCGTAGCAGCAGTCATCGCCATAATTGAGGGAAAAGCCATCCTCGGTGAATGACACCTCGCAGCCGGCGATGCTTTTCTCAAAGGACTTGTCGTCCATAGAGAAGTCCTCGCCGGGCATGATGGAATGCTCATTCCCCACCATATCGTGCAGGGCGGTGTTCATTTCGGCAATCATATCGAGGAAAGCGCTTTCCTTCTTGGCATAGCCATTGGAAACCGTAATCTCATAGTTGCAGTTATTAGAGATTGCATAGACGTACATAGAAAAATCCTCCATTCGTGTGTTAAAAAGTCGGAGAGCCTGCGGATTTTTCTCCACAGGCTCTCTTGATGTATTGAATCGGCTTTATTTGGCAGTTTGCGGCACAGAACGCGGCAGAATGACTCTCTTGACAGCGCCGTCCTCCACTTCGCGCAGCGCTACGCGATAGGGCTTGCCGTCAGACTCACCCTTGTTCTCGTAGCGATACTCAGTGACGGTGTGAGTGTCGTCGTTATAGTCGACCTTCACGAGAATAACGCTGCAATTCATGAATCTTGTGTCTGTCGGCAGCGCCAGAGCATCCCACGCTTCTTTCGACAGAAGCTTTTCTGCCTTCCTGTAGCAGAAGACGACGGTCTGATTCGCATAATGCCCTTCAAACTCAACGCCGCGATAGGTTCTGAGCCAGGACAGATACTCCTTCTGTCTTTTGCCGAAGGCGTAGCGGCTCGTGCCGCCCGGTTCCATCACCTTGTAGTGATAAGGACTTCCGTTCGCGGGAGCCTCGGTCGAGCTGACGTAGAACATATCCCAGTTCTCGGTGCTATAATCGCCGAAGCACGGGTTAGGCTCGCGGTAGCTCCAGAGATGGACGCGGGCCTCAAACTCGACGCATCCGCTTTCCGAAGGGCCACAGGAACCCCAGATAGAGAATCTGCGCTTTTCAAATCCTTCGTAGATAAAGTCTTCCGGCTGATGGAGACCGAATGGGCCGCCGCTGGCACTGACATGAATGGCTCCATTCTGTTCGGACACGCTTGTGCCGAAAGGAGAGAAACAAATCTCAGCCTTGCCGTCGCCGAATTCATCGAGTTTGACGAGTAGCGCGTTTCGGTAATAGATGCCGTACCGGTCGGTGTAGTGGATAATGTCTCCCTCCATCGGGGTGGAGACGTTTTCTCGTGCCTTTTCGATGCACTCGACCATATGGTTGACATTATCTACATCGACCTGTGTTACCCGGTGCTTGTAACAGTAGGCCGGATTGATAGCCGATAACAATTCAATCGTATACATATTTTCCTCCTTTGGCTTCGCCAGTTTCGTTCTATCATGCCTGTGCTGCTTGCGCAACCCATGGGCTGTAAAACTGACGAAATGTAATTTAGTACCAGTCCGCGACAAGAGTGACGTTCTCATCGAGCCATTCGTCGATGTCTTCCACGTCCTCGTAAAAGCCGAGGGGGAAGCGTTCGTTGTTGGTCGTGGTGAGCTGAATGGTCGCTCTTGCCTGCTCATCTTCGTCAACGTAGTCCCAACTTTCTGCGGTCAGGAACATGTCCTGGACCCACGCGTCGACGTCGTCGACGATGTCAGGGAGCGTAACGAGAAAATCCAGTCCGTATGTCGGATGAATTTTGATTTTGCGGATTTTGGTGCCCATATTGAAATCCTCCTTTTTGAAAGTTAAATGACTTCCGTGATAACGCGGTCGCTCGCTTCTGCGAAGTCGGTGTAGGAGCCGTGGGCTCTGAGTTCCTGCAGTTCGGCGAGCTTCAACTCAGCGATTTCGCGATTGAAATATGCGGTCTTGCTGCTGAACTTCACGAGCTGAATAAATGTCCCGTCTTTGGCCTCTTCAACGAGGCGGTCGACGCGGTCCTGCGTCACGGACTTTGATGTGACAAAACCGGTGGGACTATCCTCGCTACGCTCGAAAAGGTCGAGCATCTGGACGATAGCCATTCCGGCATATGTCATGCCGCCGTAATCCTTCGGGTCTTTACCTCTGTGGTTGAGCGGGTCATCGCACATGAAGGTGATGCTGTCGACTTTGCCCTTGACCAGGACAAGACGCTTTGTATCGTACGGGAAATTGTTTGTCTGAAGCTTGCGCCCGTAGGTGATGAGGTAGACCTCATCGTTGCCTACTTCCTCGCAAGAGAGATGGATTTCCTGGCCGTCGCCGCTGAGAGCATGAAACATTTTGAAACCTCCTTAAAAATGGGAGGAGAAACCGCAACGTGCGCGGCTTCTCCTCCTTGAATTTTGGCTTTTGGAAATTTGCTTTAGAACGGGAGCTGGTTATCGACAAGACCCTGCTCTTCCTCTGTGTACTGAACGCCGCTGTCGTTCGGCGAAGAGACCATTTCCGGCGTGAAGTTGGAACTGTAATTCTCACTGCCATAAGCCTGCGTGCTCTGCGGATTTGCATTGGCGGACGCAGAGGACGCGGGAGCGGGATTGGCATAGGAATCCTTCTTCACGGGGGTCAAGAAGTCAAAACCAGCTTTGATTTTGAACTGTACGTTTTTGTAGACGGTTGTGACCCCGTCCTTTACTTTGGTATTCTCGCTGAAGAGTAAGTCGGTGTCTGCGGTCAGGTAGTCGCCTTTCTTTACGGTGCTTGCCAAGGCGTTTGCGACTGTACCGAAAGCGATGCAATCCAACCATACAGTATCGTCTTTCTTTTCTGCTTCGCCAGTTGTCTGGCTGGCCGACTTGCGCGGGTGCATACCGATGCGGAAGCGGCAATAATTTTCGCCGCCCTTTTCGGACGTTTCGAGGGTAATGTCCTTGGCGACATACCCTGCAATCTGCGCGGTGCATTTCCCATGTGCCATAATGATTTTATCCTCCTCGAATTATTGAAAAGTAATTTACACTTGACCAATCTCAATACTGTGATTTTATCACTTTATCGGAAGGATATCCAGAAGTTTTTGCGGTATCCTTTTGATAAAGCGCTTTGGCGTTATCCCTTTGCCCAAGCCACGAGAAAATTCATCTCGGCGGACTTATCGTTGCCAGAGCTGATGAAGTCTGCCGACGGATATAAGTCTGCGTAGCTGCTAAAATCTGCATGGCTACGCGGACAGTAGAACCACTCGTTTCCGAATTCGTCGGGCAGTCTTTTGAAGAATTCTTCTTCGTTGCCGTTCACCTTTTCGAAAAGGGCAAGCAAACGGCTTTTATCCACGACTTCAATTTCGAAGCAGCCTTCACCGGAATCGCCGCCGGATTCGTTGTAGTAGATGATGTATGCCTGGTCTTCACATCCGTGGATTTTCCCGGGGAGAAAGATGGCGTCATATCCGCTTAAGAAGCTCGAATTCGCCATAGTGAGTCACCCCTTTAAGAGAAGAAACGCACATTGCCGATTTGCATGACGAAGGTCTGGGATTCATGCCAGGTGCCATCCTGCACGGCGGGGCTGTAGAAGCAGTGCAGACGCTCGTTGACGGCCTTATAGTCGATAACGTAGCTGACGGCATCCTTCACATCGTCAGAAACATTGCTGTTCGAGGGGTACTGCCATTCAGTCAGGACCTGAGAAACGGACATGCCGTAGTCCTCGCAGGTGTTTCTGATAGCCTGAGCTGCAGCCTGCTGGCAGAGAGAAGACTCGCCGCCGGCAACTGCCATGACAGCAGCTTCCACTGCCGCACGCTCATCGTCTGAGAGCATCCACGTGGTGATTTCACGCTCGGGCATAACGGCCCGTTCCTTGACGTCGGCGGGCTTGCCGCCGGCGAGTGCGACGGCCATCGTAGAGATGGCGAGCACGACGGAAATAACGAGGGCGATGATGCGATTGCGCTTTGCCACAGGGTTTGCGGAAGCCATGCGGCGTTCGATGCCTGCCTTGATGGCCTCGTTGCTCTTATTGGACGTGAAGTTCTCGGGGACAGAGATAGTGATGCGCTTTTTCATTTTGAAATCCTCCTAATAATTTTTTTTGTTTTTTGGGCCTGAGTATATAAAAAGACACTTGCCCTCAAAGAGGATAAGTGTCTTGAAAAACAAAATATGTGAATTGATGACTGACTCCCTTGGGAGCCTGAATGATGACTTTCCGCTGATGCGGCACAATGATGACTTTAATACAAGTATAATATAACGCAACGTGCAAGCTCCGTCAAGAGGAATGTTGTGCTATTCACTATAATTTCGATTCACTACTTGCGATACTATTCCACTATTGGTATAATAGGAACGTCGAAAGGAGGTGCGCACTGTATGCTGAAAACAAGCTGCCGATGCCGCTGGTGCGGAGAAGTCTATCCCGCCGGGGCTGAGGTCGATGTGGACAATGGCGGTTTCTTCTGTGAAATGTGCGACGGCTTCACCTACTTTTCGGATGAGGATAATGACCGGCACAGGATGCTTTTGCTCCTTGAGTCGGGCGGAGCCGCGAAAGAAGCCCCTCGCACGGGCGCAGCAGCGCCTCTGACGCTTCGCAAGCGCGTCTCCCCTCTCCGTTATCCCGGAGGTAAGTCTCACGTCATAGACCAGCTCTTCGAGCGAATGCAGGACGAAAACCTCGATACGTTCGTGGAAGTATTCGCCGGCGGCGCGTCGCTGGGCCTGTCCCTGCTCGATGCCGGCATTATCAAAAAGCTGGTCCTGAATGATATCGACCCGCTCGTCTATTCTTTCTGGAAGACGGTTCTCGACGACCCGGCACCGATTCTTGAGAAGCTGCGCGGTCCGTCTCCAACGCTGGAGGACTTTTGGGCAGCCAAGCGCTTTGCCGCGGGTTATACGGCGTTCGAAGCCGCCAGGTGTGCAGACGCCGCTTGGTCATTCTTCTTTTTGAATCGGACATGTTACAGCGGCATCATCAAGGCACACCCGCTCGGCGGGAAGCACGACGGCGGAGAGAAATTTCTCAGCCGATGGAATCCTCCGGCGCTGGAGAAGCGCATTCTGCGCGTCCATTCGCTGCGCGGCAACATCGAGCTTCACGCGATAGATTGCTGTGAGCTCCTGGAGAGCATCGCCTACTGGTATCCTGCCGCGACGCTCTTCGTCGACCCGCCCTACGTTGCAAAGGGAGATGCGCTCTACACCTCCTCTTTCGCAGAGGAAGACCATAGAAGGCTTGCAGAGATGCTCAATGCCCTATATACTGGCTTTGGCGGACCGGATATCATCATCACCTACGACGATACGCCTCTTATTCGAGAGCTCTATCCTCTGGCGGATGTTGAGCCGCTGCGGCGGGCCTACTCGATTGCAAAGTGAACTACCCCGACTTGTAGAAGTCGGAGTAGTTCACCTTTGAGTACGACCTGCTCGGGCTCCCTGCCCCGACGCTTGTCTTCTATCTTGATGTGCCGACTGAGCTCACGGAGAAGATGATGCGCGAGCGCGAGCAAGCAACGAACACGAAAGCAGATATCCACGAGAAGGACGAAGCCTACCTTCGTTCCTGCCGTGAAAACGCCCGCAAGGTCGCAGAAAGATGTGGCTGGCAGCGCATCGACTGCTCGCGTTGCGGGCAGATGCGTTTCATAGAGGACATCCACGAAGAAATCTATCAGCGTGTGAAAGCGCTGCTTTAAGGAGGAATCACATGAACGGCATTCTCATCGTATTGCTCATTTTGCTGGCCATCTATGCTTTCGGGTTCACGAAGCCGAAAACAAAAGGCGCTCGTGGAAAGCAGAACACTTCTGCGGCGGATATGGACGACGGGGCCGCCGAGGACGAGCCCGGCTTGGACTATGCCAACGCCTATCAACAAAAGTGGCTTTTCTCGTATCACGAGAAAGACTACTATTACAAACTGAAAGAGTTCGCTGACCGGCAGGGCCTGTACGTCTTCGCGAAGGTCCGCCTGCTCGACCTTTTGGAGCCGCGCAAGGGGCAGAAGAAGTATCGGACGTTCTTCTACAAGGTGCAGTCGAAACATGTCGATTTTGTGCTCTGCAATGAAAAGCTCGTTGCAAAGTGGGTCATTGAGCTCGACGATGCAAGCCATCAGCAGAAAGACCGTGCCCAGAGAGATTCGTTCGTCGATATGGTGTTGACGAACACGGGCTACAAGATTCTTCACACGGAGAATTTCAATGAAGCAGAGCTTAAAGAGTTTGTCTCTTAAGTGAGTGCGGAGCAATCAGCTCCGCACAATAACCGGGATTAGCGCAGTTGGCAGCGCGCATGGTTTGGGACCATGAGGCCGTGGGTTCGAGCCCCACATCTCGGACCAAACTTTTGTTAACAAGCGAACAGGCATATCCATGGACACGATTAGCTAAAACATAGTTATTTCAATGGCTTTTTCAATGTCGTTAATCGTGTCCACGAAAAACCTGTTCACTTGTTAACAATCCTACAACGATTTTAATTAAGGGGAGGGCATACGAAAATGCTGGATTCTTCCGACATTCGTAACGCTGTTCTGGAACTCAAAAAATCCATCCTGTTCGTCAATCGCTATGAGAAGGCGGCAGACGCCGTTGCCGCAATCATGGGGAAGAGCGCATCCCTGCAATCTCGCCCGCTGTTATCTGACCTGCCGCAAGACGCGGCGGAGCTGGCTCTGCGAAAGCGTGAACTGGCTGAGTTGTATGGTTTCGTCGAGCAGAACTACGCCCAACTCATGATTTCCGGGCTCCTGTTTCCCGGCGACAATGAAAGCAGACAGACTTTCACCACCGCATACCACGCGCTGTACCTCGCGCTGCGCGAGTATATCATTCATGTCACGCATGGTATGGAAATGCTCTATGTTGTGGAGGGGTGGAGCGATAAGCCTATGTGGGTTTGGGAGAACGACGACACATTCACAACCTTCTGGGCCTCTCAGCAACATGAGGATTTCGACAGCACCCTCTTCGATATGGTCAAACAGGAAAAGGGCTTTCTTCAGACCATTTCCCGCAGTGCCACGATGGCGAGAGACGCCTTCACGGAGTTTGCCGTCGATTACCGCAATGGCTCCTGTGGGCGCGGTCAGCAGGTCCTACAAGAGTACAAGGAGAGCTGGGTCAGAGAGGATTTCTGACCCAGCATATTCGCCGGTGTGGTGGAACAGGCAGACGCACGGGACTTAAAATCCCTTGGTAGTAATACCGTACGGGTTCGAACCCCGTCACCGGCACCAGCGGAGAACGATAGAGCCGCATTGTTAAACATGCTTGGGGAGAGGAGCGCCAATTTGGCGCTCCTCTCCCCGTTTTTGCATTTATTCTGTTTTTTCGCCAAGATTCTTTTTGAGCTTTAGCACTCTTCTGATGAACGGCTGCACGTATGTCTCGTTCGGTGCAAGCTCGTATCCAAGTGCCTCCGCTCTGGCAACCGCTTCCGGTGACGGGGACTTCCCTGCGCCGACACGGCGGATAAAGCCCTGAATCGCCTTTTCCTCCGAGCCGTATTTGTCGTTTCCGGCACGTTTTCCGGTTGGAGAGGATACCGATTCATTGCGCTCGGGGTGGTACATATTGAGCAACTTGCCGCCCTTGCTGAACGGGGTAGCGTAGATAGGCATTTCCGGGTCAGCCTGTTCCTTGGCGGCGTAGTAGAAAAGGCTGTTCTCCTCTGCCCTCTTGAGCATTTCTGCGCCGTCTCGGCAAACCATGCAGGCGTAGAGATACAGAACAAGGCTTCGGAAGTTGTTATACAAATCGAAGTCGGTGGCGTCTATCAGTACGGAATAGAACATTCCGTCTTTTGTGTCGTAATATCCGCTGATATCACCAAAGTAAGTGCAGACTTTATAGAGCATGATGACGGTATCATCGTATAGGAGCTCTTTCAAAAGAACGGAAGAGAGAATGTCGCATTTCGCTGGGTCTGGGTCTTCCCTTTTCTCTTTGGACTCAAGGTGAAATTCGACACCGTTCGTCGGCAATGTGCGGGCGCGGTGACGCAGTTTTTCGACAAGCTCATCTCCATCGATTTTCTCATCACGGAAAGCCAACAACTTGCTAATTGCTGTTGTCAGCGGATGGTCTGGGTCTGGAAGGATATCGTAGGTATATTCGTTAATATACGGGCAGAGGGAACAATGGTGATTTGTATAGATTTTATCTTCATTGAAGAGGGCTTCAACGTCCTTAAACGTATGTACTTGGAATCCGTGCCGGCGATAGGTGGCGCAAATGAACTCCTTCATTTCTGCATGTGAAGAAATCTTCTTTCCTGAGTATGGAGCGTCCTGAATCTCGTAGCCCGGGACATCAAAGTCGGGCAGCGTGTCCTTGACGGTCATCAGTTCACCATCTGTCGTCTGCCCGCATAGGACAACACTGAAGTCAAACTTGTTTGGGCGGAGGTATTCCAACTGCTGCATCAGAATGTTCTGGAATGCGTCGATGACAGCGAATTTTTCGTCATCACGGGCCCCGTTCGCGAGGATTCTCTCTCCGCGGACGCGCATGGAAAGTGAAATGAACTCGAAAAATTCCTGGTACAGGTTCTCTTTCTTGATGCGTATTGCGGTCTCGTTATAGAACTTGTGAAGGCCCTTGATGAATTTCTCTTCGTTGATAGACGCCAGTTCGATTTGAGCCTCGTATAATCTCGTAAATTCCTTTGTTCGCAGGTCGCTGCAGAAGAAGAACAGATTTTTAGTCAGTTCCTCAAACGGGATTTTTTCGACGCCGCAGCGCACAGCGATAGCAGTGTTCATTGTCCGACGCATCAAGAGCCGGACCTCGCTGCCCTTCCCCTGCAGTTGCTTTTGCAGCCACTTGTGGTATCTATCTGTAATAAGGGGGACTTTGTCCTGGTCCATAGCAATTTCTCCTTCTCGTTTCTGTGCCTATTGTACCATTACTGGTACGATAGATGCAAGTGAGTGGAAGCTGCGGAAACGTATATTTCCCGGGAAAAGGGAGGTCCGCAAATCTGCGGGTCTCCCCTCATGCCTCGATTTTTGGCATCCAATCCTCTGCGGACGGTCTTCGGAGTTGCTCCGGTACACAGTTATAGAATGCTGAATTTTCCGCGATGGCCATGTCGATGAGATAAAAGTCATTACCGTTCTGCATCACGTCGATGCTCCACTGCCCGTGGAGGTCAAGCTGCGGCAGGATTTCGCGGATGTGGTCGACGACAGAATCTTTGTTTTCGTGGTAGCGCCGCATCAGCGCCTCTTCGTGTGCCTTGTAGATGACATAGTCGTGCATCTGGTGCGGGATATCAGTATCCTCTTCCCCGCTGAACCGCTTCAGCATGGTCTCCGGCTCCCAATAGGGTGAAATGCCGATGACATCCTTTGTGTCGCAGTCGACGAACACGCGATACTCCGTGTGCAGCGGCAGCCCGTGATAGATGCAAGGGTTATTTTCCAAATCGGGGATGAATTCTCGGACGACCCATTCGTTCGTAGTCGAGACTCCGTAGATGCGGGGTTTGCTCAGAGGGCCGGCCATTTGGAGTGCCTGGAAGTGGATGTAGAGCAGGTATTCGCCGAGCTCCTGTACTTCCTTTTCGCCGTGGATATGGCAATTACGGAAGTCGAATTTGGAAGAATACGTGCCTGTCTTCACGAAGTAGTCCTTTGCGTCGTCGAGGCGGAAGACCCGATGTGCCCAGTCGTCAACGATTTGTATGGTCGTAGGTGTCAATTCGTGATACTCAAGGCGCGTGAGCTGCAGTAGCGGCATTGGGACTCGTGCGACAACGGTCGCTGGAATGCGGAAGAAAGAAGTCCCTCTGCAGGCCTCCACCAGCGGCGGCAGCCAGTCCCCCATAGAGTTCCGGTTCGTGCCGATAATGGCATAGGTCAGCGCGTCGAGGTCAAGAATATCGAGCCCCTGACGGAAGTGGTCATAGGCGAACTTTTTCTTCTTCGGGTCTTTCGCCTTCTGGAACATATCCCAGTAGAACATGAGAGACTCGGAGGACAATCCTGCGATGTCGACCTGCATGAGATTGCCACTGAGTTGTGGACGCAGCTCGGTCGGGACCTGAGAGATATCCGTATTACTGACGAAAGACGTACTTTCCGGGAGCGCGGTCGGTTTTACGATGGTCCCCTGTTTCCCGTCGTAGACATAGACGGGCGTCTGCGCTGCCAGTTCCACAACGATTCGTTCGACAAGTTTCGACACAGCCTCGGGCTCATTTCCGGTCAGCTTTTTATTCTTTGCCGCGGCCTGTCTCGAATTCGTGCAGAACAGTCCTCCCTGCTCATCCTCATCAATCGCCGCCTTGGCGTAGGCCTGCTCAAAGGAAGCCAGTGCTTCCGGGCTGACCTTAAGCATTTCAGCGATGCGGTCTTTGCTGAGAGCGACATCTTCGATTTCTTTGCCAAATAGCTTTTCAAGTCCGAACATGTGGACCTCCTGTACTGCTGTGCCGGTTATACGGCAACGGGGATTTTTTCGTCGAACTCAAGCGGATGGTAGCCCTCAAGGTGGAAGTTATCGCGCGTGAAGGCGTAGAAGTCGGTGACGTCCTTATCAAGCGTCATCACCGGTGCATCGTCAACATCGTAGTCACGGCTGATGAGTTCCTCGATGATGGGGATATGACGGTCGTAGATGTGGCAGTCGGCGATGACGTGGACGAGTTCGCCCGCTTCAAAGCCCGAGGCCTGGGCGAACATCATGAGCAGCATTGCGTACTGAACGACATTCCAGTTCGAAGCAGCGAGCATATCCTGACTGCGCTGGTTGAGAATGGCGTTGAGCGTATTGCCCAAGACGTTGAAAGTCATCGAGTAGGCACACGGCGCGAGGCCCATCTCCGATAGGTCATGGTGGTTGTAGATATTAGTCAGGATACGGCGGGATGCCGGGTCCTCCTTGAGGTCTTTGAGCACTCTATCGACCTGGTCGTAGTCGCCGTCCTTGTAGTGATGCTTAACGCCCATCTGATAGCCGTACGCCTTGCCGATAGAACCGGTCTCATCTGCCCAGGCGTCCCAAATGTGGGAAGAAAGGTCGTGCACGTTGTTTGACTTCTTCTGCCAAATCCAAAGCACTTCGTCGAGCGCGGACTTCCAATAGGTGCGGCGGATGGTGAGGATGGGGAACTGTTTTTTGAGGTCATAGCGGTTCACGACGCCGAATTTTTTGATGGTATGCGCGGGCGTGCCGTCTTCCCATCGTGGACGCACATGCAAATCCTTGTCGGAAAAGCCATTCGCAAGGATATCCTTGCAGGTTTCGACAAAAATCTTATCTGCGTAGCTCATGCGGGCTCTCCTTTCGGTGTAATGTAGAATCACTTTATAGACATTGGGAATTATACTATTTATACTTTCCAAGCATCACCGGTGATTGAATTTCCGTGAAGCAAATATACTTGCGTGTTGAAAATGTCAAGCGCTGTCACTTTCTGACTTCCAAACCGTAGTTTTTGGTGTCACAGGCGAAGAATGACTCTGTCGGACGGAAGAGATGTTGCGCCTGCTTGTACGCGCCAAGTGGAATCGAAGTGCCTATCTCGGTCAGGTCAGATTCTGTGATGGCACGGAACGGCGAGGCGTGTACGATGAAGAATTTTCCGTCTCTTTCAAGATAGATTTTGCTCGGGTCGTCCCCGAGGTAGATGTCCTGTACAATCATGTTTGTTCCCTCTTTCTTATCCTTTGTTGCCCTTATTATATCATCTGACCTGGGTCCTACGCAAACGGTGAATGCAGAAAAGCAGCGATAGAAGAATCAATTTCCTCTACCGCTGCTCCAATTTTTTGTGGTTTATTTTGCTGGACTCCAAGCAAGGCTGTCTTTGTCGACCACGGTAAAGCCATCCTTGTCTCCTTGACCCAGTTCACAGAGCCGATGCAGTAGACCTTCTCCTCTGCTGCCGGGACGTCTATGGCGTTCTGGTTATGCGGGGTTCTTGTAGTTGTCGACTGTGACGGTGCACGGGTCATCGTCTACGAGTTTGCCATCTTTCATCTCAGAAAACTCGTATGTCGCTCCCCGCGGGCGTGTAGCGATGAAGTGAGCGCCGCATTGGTAGCAGAAGTGAATACTGGTTCTCGAAATCCGCAATGCGAACAGCAATTGTCGATGCAGACCGAAACGACTTCCGATTTACCCTTTCCGATATCCATAAAACCGTCTTCCCCTCTCAATGCTTGCTATTTCTCAGTTGGGATACCCCGCTCTTCTTTGCTCTTCTTTTCGGCTATTCATCTCCGTGCTTTGTGCACCTAATACTGACGATTACGCCTTCTCACCTTTGAAATCGAGCCGCATTCCCGCCGTCGGTAATACATCATCGCTTAAAGATGCTGCATCGACCGTCTCCGCCGAGAACTTTTCCCCGGCTCTTACGACCCGCCACAGGTTGCCTTCCAACGCTGTAAAGAGGCTCCTGATATCGACCTCATTCGTCTCCGCGGCGGCGAGGCGCTCTTTCGAGAGCTGCACGAGAAGCCAGCAGTCCGTACCCTCTGCGCTTGGTTCGCTTACTGCCAAGTATAGCCTTCCGTCCGCGTCGACGCAAGAGAAGATTTGCGGCTCTTCGTAGAAGAGATAGGTGCGGTAGTAGTACAGGTCTCCTACCTGCTGGATTTCGCCAAACGGCACACGCATCGTGTATTGAGATATCCACCAGTGTTTTGTGCCGGTCTCGCAGTTGTACGGGACGCTGTTTCCGTCTTCATCCTGCGCGAAGTCCTCCCAGTCAGAAGCGCAAAGGCTGCTGCCCCAACCGAAGGCAATGTACTTCCCGCTCTTGAGCAGCTCCTCTAATACATCCGCCTGCTCTTTGAGATTTGCCCCCTCAAGGTCTGCCTTGCGGAACGCGGCAATGACTTCCGGTACATAGTCCGCGCGCACGAGCGCGTGGTCGAAGGTCGAGCTCAAGGCAATGCGGTCTTCGATGGAGAGCTTGTCGGTGTCTGCAAGAGCCCACCCTTCCTTGATAGGCGAGTCCTTCGGGTAGAAGGTCATCGTCGTGCAGCGCGTCGGCTTGTAGCCGTTGTGGCGCACGATTTCGTCGAAGCTCATGCCGGGTCTATACCAGTTACAGTATTTTACATGGTCGGGGATGTAAGGTGGGAGATATTTTTCCTCTATCGCCGCCCAAATGGCCATTGCGCCTGACCATGCGTTTGGGATGCTCGTGCAGAGCTCGGCGAGATGGTCGCTTTTTCGAAAGCCGTAGATGTCCGTAGTGCTCATGCTGGGCCGTTCCTTTCGTCGTTACCATATTTCTTGAGAAGTGTGTTGAATCCGCGCTTGGAAAAGCCAATCATCAGAGAGAATGTGACTTTGCGCAGCGGCTTCATGCAGGACGGAAGACTGCTGTTAAAAAACTGCTGCTTGAGCGCGTCTCTGTCTTCTCCGTTGCCCTTTTCTCCAAACATACGAGAGCTCATCAGGTAGTCCGACCACTTGTCACACGACCAGTATGAGCGGTTTTGCGTGAGCTCCGTCTCTTCAAACGGCGTGCCGACGAAGGTAACGGGGTCCGTCACGGAGAGGAGAGGGTTTCCGACACCGTTGTGTCCCCTTCTGCGCCAGCCCTTGAGAATCTTCGGGATGTTCTCTTCCCCGACGAGCAGCGCGAGGTCGTGCCAGTTCTGTGGGCGGATAGCGAAGAAAATCGACGCGGCGTTTCCGGTGATGGGGCAAAGATACTTCTCACGGTAGGCGGGGCCGTCTTCCGCGTTGAAGAACGCTTTTGTGCGTTCCGGATAGTGCGCAGCCGGTTCTCCTCTCTTGCATCCGTCGATGAAGCTCACGAAGCTGAGAGCATCGTCTGGCCGACCGCAAAGGAATCCCGGAGAGCTGACGTTTTCCTCTGTTCCGTTCTGCACGGCGTTGTACTTATCCACGCAGAGCCGCAAGATATCGTCCTTGTTTCCTTTGACGGCGGTTTCCCACCATTTTTCGACGCCTTCTGCGCCGCCAAACGACATGAATTCTTCAAACATCTTTTGACGGATGTGGTCAGCAAGCTGGGCTCTGCCCTGCTGATAGGCGATGAGGTCCATATCCCCTTTTGTGCCAATGAATTCGCAGGGCGTCTTCGTCTTTACTTCGATTGCTCCAATGTTCGACGGTATGAGCTTGGTCGTCTTCGTTTTGAGGAGCGCTTCGGTATTGAGTTCGAACCCGTCGCCGTATAACTGAACGAAGAGGTCTTCGTCATAAAGCTCATCTTTCCCCGTTGGCTCGCCGTAGCGAGCAAGACGTTTCGGCTTCGGACCGTGAAGGACGTCCTCTGCTGTGAGCGACGGCACGTAGGAGGCGTTCTGCGAGGCAACGAGGCTGCCGGTCGGGATGATGAGTTCCTTCGTCTGCTCTGTTTTTGCCACGATGTTGCGCTTGAACAGAGAGTCGACGAGCTGAAGCTCCATATTTTCTGTGCTTACGCCGTCGTATTTTCGGTTGATTAAGACCATTGCCAGAAGGATGGGCATATAGGCGCTTGCACCGAGGCTGAAGAACGCGAGCTTATCTTCGTCGATATCCTGCTTTCTCGGGTAGCCCTTGTAATCGTAGTCGCTGTACGACAGGATTTGCTGATACGGGAATAAATTCGTTTTTAAGCTCTCCTGCCACCTCCCGTTTCTGGTATTCTGGTGCTGGCCGGGATAGGTCTCGGGCACGCGCTCCGACAGAGCGAGAAGATTGCCGTTGCTTCGCAGGAAGAAACTGAAATAGCTGTCGGAGGAGCCGCTGCAGTTAATATAGCACAGGTAGAGGCCGTCCTCTGCCACCTCCAGCGCCAGCAGGCAGGCCGCAAGCGACGGATACACCATGATGCTCGTGCTGAACTTGGAAACGCTCTGGATGGGCTTGGGACCACGCAGGAAGAGCTCGCAGCGAAGCCCTGTCATTTCCTTCACAACGGTCACGATGCTCGTGTAGAGCGTCTTACGCTCCTGCGCAGGGTCTCTTTCACCGAGCTGCTTGGTCGGAACGGCCTGGCTGACCAGTGCGTCGATGGAATCGAGCAGTTCTGTCTCGACGGCTACGATGTCATTCGAGTGCAGAAGAGACCACATCTCCATATCCTCGCGGAACTCTTCGGGATGCTCCAGAAGTTCCGACATGCGGACCCGGACATCTTTGCAGAGGTTCTCAAAAGCCTGCTTAACGTACAGGACGCCCATGGTGCCGGTCGGGTCGAATTCATTGATGGCGGCCACGGACTTCGAGATGCGGTTCATCTCATAATTGGTCGAAAGAAGATTGAAACTCTTCTGTTCCGGGTCGTAGTCGCTGTACTCTGCCCAGCGCGCGAGAATGTCGATTGCATTCATGGTCGGTGCTCCTTTCACGGGGTTCTTTTTTCTGGCGTCATTATACCATTTGCGACACATCAGGCGCAAGGAGTGAAGCACTGTTTCTGTTGCGCTGGATTCGATATGATATGGCACCCATATAATCTGAAAAGTGTATATATTATCAATATTTTTGCGATTGTTGATTTTGTGATATCATATGATTAACAGAAATGACACAAAGGCGAAAAGAGCGGTTCCTATGGAGCCGCTCTTCCTTTGCTTTTTCTCTTGCGTGGGAATAGGAGAAGGCAGGAAACGGTCGATGGCCCGTTCCCTGCCGCGCGATGAATTCTACGAAACGCTGACGCTGTGAACACTGTGTAGGAAAATGATGGACTTACTCACAACGTCCTCGTTGTAGATGTGTTTGAGGGCCTTTTCGTAAAGGGCGAGCTGGCTCGCGTAGTGCTGAGCCTTTTCGTTTTCTTCATCCGTATTACTGACGTAATCAGTCTTGAAGTCAACGATTTCGATGCCGTCATCGGTCATAAGGAACATGTCGATGATACCCTGCACCATAATGTCGTCGTCCGGCGCATCATTGCCAAGGATATCCTTTGCCGGCAGGAGCAGCGCGAACGGGAACTCTCTGCGCATACGGTTCGGAGCGATACGACCGAGCTTCTGCCCGATGTCGCTCTTGAAGAGATGCAGCAATTCGTCTTTGTAGACGCCCTTTGCTTCATCCGCGGTGATGAACTTTTCAGAGACCATGCGGCGGATTTCCGCCTCAATGGCCAGATAGCCGTCGTGTGTGCCTTTCAGGCAGGCCTGCGCGCAGAACGCGTAGTTGGCATACTGCATGAAAGAGTGCGTGGCGGTGCCGCGTTCGGCGGCGGTGAGGCCCTTTTTCTTTGCGAAGTCCGGGCGGTTGATGGTGACCTTCCGCTTGCGGGCGGTCAGATTCGTCGCGGCGAGCTTTGCGGGCATTTCCACGGAATCCTGATACTGGTAGGTGAATGAGAGGCCTTCTTCGACCGCTTCGGCGTCGAGCTCGGGATAGACCTCTTCACCGAGGACCTGTGCCTCTTTCGTTTCATCCTCTTCCATGCTGCTCTCGATTTCAGAGAGTGTCATCGTCTTTCCGCCGATGTCGGACGCATTGATGACCTTGATATTCCACGGATGGCGGGACGGCATCAGCGTGTACGGGATAGTGCCCGCGACGCGCTGCAGAGGCACGCCCTCTTCGCGGCAGAGCGCGGTCAGGAGAATCCAACTGCCGGGATTGACAACGGACTGAGAGATGGCGGACGGGAGCGGATAGCTCGCTTCTGCGCCGAGGCGCTGCAATGTGCGTCCGAGCTTATCGCAGTAGGTCATAATGAGCTTCTGTTTTGCGCGCGTCATGGCGACGTAGAGGATACGGAGATATTCGCTCTTTGCCTCTGCCCCGTTCTTGCTCGAAATGGCGTTACGTGCGATGGTCGGATAGCGGTGATGGATGCCGTCCTTTGTCACGGCGACAGCCTGCACGCCAGCGCCGAGCTCCTTGTGGAGCAGTGCGGACGCCTTTAAGTCGCTCGAATTGAAGCGGCGGGAGGTATCAGTGAGGAATACGATAGGAAATTCGAGGCCCTTGCTCGAATGGATGGACATGATAGTGACGGCGTCGTCCGTTGTCGAACAGGCCGCCTGCGGGAGCTCGGTCCCCTGCTCACGAAGCGCTTCCATATAGCAGATGAACTCGAACAGGCCGCGTGCGCCGCCGGCCTCATAACCGGCAATCATTTCAGAGAAGCGATGGACATTGGCCATGCGCTGCTCGCCGTTGCTCATTGCGCCGAAGACGTCCTCGGCGTCGGTGCGGTAGAGAATTTCCGAGAAGATTTGGCTGAGCTTGTAGTGCGGGATGAGGCTGCGGAGCTCCGTGACCATCTTGACGAAGTCTTCTGCCTTTTTGCTCTTCTCTGCGTAAACCTGCAAGGCTTCATAGAATGTCGCGGCGTTCTTTTTCGCGATGCGGACCTGTGCAAGCTCGTCTGCCGTAAAACCGACGAGCGGAGACGCGAGCATGGCGACGAGCGGAATGTCCTGCGTGGGGTTATCCAGGACCTGCAGGAACGCATAGAGCGTCGCGATTTCGGTCGTATCCATGATGGAGCCGTTCTTCGCCGACTGTGCGGCGATGCCGACGTCAGCGAGCGCCTTGATGTAGTGCGCCGCCGGGCGCTTGGGGGCCTGCATGAGGATGGCAACATCCTTTGCCCGAATGCTGCGCATCTCACCGGTGGCCTCGTCCATGATGGTGCCGTTATCGAGCATATCGCGGATGCGGGAGGCGACGTATTTCGCCTCGATATCGACCTTGGCGACCGACTCCATGTCTTCGTCACCGGACGGCGCTGTCGCTGCGGACTCGGTGTCGATGGCAACGAGCTCGATGGGGTCATCCTCGGTCGGGACGAAGTCGGTGCGCCCCGCCTTGAGCGCTTCGGCGTCGCCGTAGGTGAGGCCGCCGACTGTCTCGGACATGCACGTTTCCATGACGGCATTCGTCGCGTCGAGGATTTCGGGACGGCTGCGGAAATTCTCGCTCAGCAGGATGCGGCGCGGCTCCCCGTCCGCCGCCTCGGTGTAGTCCTTGTAGGTGTTGTAGTGACTGAGGAAGATGGTGGGGTCAGCCAGGCGGAAACGGTAGATGCTCTGCTTGACGTCGCCGACCATAAAGCGGTTCTTGCCGTTGGAAATCGCGTTGAAGATAGCTTCCTGTACGCCGTTCGTATCCTGAAACTCGTCGACCATGACTTCCGTGATAGTTGCGGAAACGGCCTTGGCGACGTTCGTCTTCTCATGCGTCGTTTCATCGAGCAGGAGGCGGATGGTCATGTGCTCCAAGTCGCTGAAATCGAGCACGTTGTTGGCTTCTTTTTTCGCCTGGAAGCGCGTGTCGAAATCGGCAACGAGCGCGAACATGCCGCGGATGGAGCTCTCTGTGCGCTGGAGGTCTGCGAGGACTTCCTTGGATGGGCCGTAGATGCCCTTGAGCTTTTCATCGACCGCCTTTTTGTAGCGCGTGCGGATGCTCTTGATTTGCTCCTGCAGCGCCTCAGACACGTTGGTGTTCTTGCGGATGGACTTGAGCTTTGCCCAGCCGCGGTCCTTGATAAGGAACACGGAGTCCCAATTCGCATTCAGGATGTCTTCGAGCTTGACAGCGTCCTCGTGGATGGCGGGGCTGTAGGCCGTGGAGAGCGCTTCATCGCGGTCGCAGATGTCCTGCGCTGTGCGGATGAGCGGAAGCTGAGAGCGGATGTACTCTTTCGTAGAACTGACGATATAAGCGCCCCAGGGTGTCTCGGCGGCGTCCGTGTACTTGGTGACATCCATGTTGTCGAGGCATTCGGCGACCCACTGAGCGGGCCACGGATGTGCCTGGATGGTATCGTAGATGGAGTAGATGATGGCCGGCACGGCGGAGTCGTCTCTGCCGTAGGCGAGTTCTTCGACGAACGCCTTCTTGTCAGGGTGCTTGTCGATGTCCTTATAGAGCGCTTCGAGCGTGTCTTCCATCGCGGCGGAGCGCAGGACCTTTGCCTCTTGCTCTTCGGCGACGCGGAAGTCGCTCGGGAGCCCAGCCTCGGCGCTGTGCGCACGCAGGAGCGTTGAGCAGTAGGCGTGGACAGTGGAGATTTTCGCGCTGTTGATGCGCAGAAGCTGATGGCTGATGTGCTCGTAGCTCGCATCACGCATGTCCGTGCTGCTCATGCGCTCAGAGAGGGCTGCCATGACCTTTGCACGCAACTCCGCAGCCGCCGCCTTGGTGTAGGTGATGACGAGAAAAGAGTCGATGTCCTTCCCTTCCTCACAGACCTCTTTCATAATGCGGTCCACGAGCACTTTCGTCTTGCCGGCACCAGCAGCCGCTGAAACGAGCAGATTGCCGCCGCGGTCATTGATGACAGCTTCCTGCTGCTTTGTGAGCTTGACTCCTGCCATGGTAAACTCTCCCTTGCGTTTTTCTTGATGGTGTTATTATACCATTATAGGAACAATAGCGCAAACGGTGAACGGTAAAAATGAACCGTCTGTGTTAATTTCCTTGTTGCTCCTTTATGGGAGCTGTGCTATGGTGAGATATAATGGCAAGAAAGGTCGGATGCCGCAAAAACGTTGATAATAAAGCGTTTTGCGCGCTGCTTCTGAGCCTTTTTCGTCTCTGCCTTGTGCGCCTATTATAGCATTTGCCGTCGTGGTTTCTCAACCGGAGAGCGTGACTTTTCTACAAACATTCTGTTGACTTATTTTTAACACGCCATGAGCAAGAAATCCCCCATCTTCTATAAGTGGCGGGATGAATTGCGGGGCACATGGCGATAGTTTTTGTTGACCATATCGAACAGGTGTGCTATAATCGTATCATAGTTCAGTCGTATTTGCAAGGAAGGCTGTGATTGCGATGCAATTAGACACAAACAATCACTCGGTTTTCATGTTGCATTATCATCTTATCATGTGTGTGAAATATCGGAACAAAGTGATAGATGATGCGATATCTGAGCGATTAGAAGAACTGTTCGTCAAGATAGCCCCTAACTATAACATCACTTTGGAAGAATGGAACCATGATGTTGACCATGTTCATGTGCTGTTTCGAGGCCAACCTAATACCGAAATCAGTAAATTCATCAATGCCTATAAGTCCGCAAGCAGCAGACTTATCAAGAAGGAATTCCCTCAAATCCGCAAATCTTTGTGGAAGGAAATGTTCTGGTCTCAAAGATTTTGTTTATTGACTACAGGCGGTGCGACAGTAGATATCATCAAACAATACATTCAGTCACAAGGTAAAAAAGATGGCAAATAAAGCAATCAAATATCGGCTGTATCCAACCGAAGAACAGGCGATTATGTTTTCCAAGACTTTTGGCTGTTGCCGAAAAGTCTATAATCTTATGCTTTCAGACAAGATTGCCAGTTATGAAGCAACGAAAACCTTTGGGAAGCAGACACCCGCTATGTATAAAACCGAATATCCTTTTCTTAAAGAAATCGACAGCCTCGCACTGGCAAATGTTCAGTTGAACCTTCAGAGCGCGATGAAAAACCACTTCGACAAGAAAAGAAAGAAGCGGAATGGTTTCCCCAAATTCAAGTCCGCGAAGCGCAGCCGGAAATCTTACACGACCAATAATCAAAAAGGGACCGTTGCCATCATCGACTGTAAGTATATCAGACTTCCGAAAATCGGCAATGTAAAGGCAGTCATCCATCGCGTACCTGATAGTAATTGGACCATAAAATCCGCTACAGTGTCTCAATCCAGTGACGGAAAATATTACGCATCTGTGCTCTTTACCTTTCAGGATTCCGTCATTACATATATCCCGGATATTGACAATGCTATCGGCTTAGACTATGCCTCTGACGGCCTGTATGTGGATAATAACGGCAATGTCGGAAGCAATCACAAATATTACCGGGAAAGTCACAAAAAGCTTGCTAAAGAGCAAAGAAAATTGTCCCGCAAAAAGGGCTCTCTGAAAAATGAGGAAAAGTCCAAAAACTACCTCAAGCAATTACGTAAGGTAAATAAAATCCACACGCATATTGCAAACCAACGCTTAGATAATCTACACAAGATATCTACCGAGATAGCCAATCGGTATGATGTTGTATGCGTAGAAACTCTAAATATGCGGGCCATGTCCAACAAAGGATTTGGGAATGGGAAAGCAACGCTCGACAATGGATACGGGATGTTTTTGTCTATGCTTGCTTACAAGCTGGCAGACAGAGGCAAGTATTTGGTAAAGGTGGATAAGTGGTATCCTTCTTCGCAGATTTGCCATTGTTGTGGGGTGCGACATCCTGAAATGAAAGACCTCAAAATCCGGAAGATGAAATGTGCGTGCGGTCTGGAAATGGGACGCGACCAGAATGCCGCAATCAATATCTTGCACGAAGGGCTACGAATGCTGACATCCGTGGCCTAACAACAAATTACAACTCATAGTAGGGATGGAATAGCCCGAACTTATACGCCTGTGGACATTATGTAAGACCTATGGCTGCGTTTTACCACGGTCATAGGCAGTGGTGAGAGAAGCAGGAAGCTCCGACTTCTACAAGTCGGAGTAGTTCACTAAAAAGTATAATAACGACAGAACGGCGGGAGAGGTCGGTCACTGAGTTCCTCCCGCTGCCGCAGGGCAAAATCTTTTGGGCTTTGTAGCTCAGTGGACTGGGACGTTTTCACGTCAGGGCCCCTATTCCGAGGCTCATAAAAATTGGGAATTTCCAAGAGATTTTGCGCCGTTCTCGGTTTCTTATTTACTCAGTCATATGTGCCGGAGCCCGTACGGTTTTCTGTCTTGACTTTTTCCATTTGGGAAAAAAGAATCGGGAGTGTCTGAGCGGATTCGCCTGTTTTTAATTACGTGCAAATGAGAAAAGCCCCGGCCTATGGCCGGGGCTTTTCTTTGCTTTTGGATATCAAAGGTACTGAGAGACATCAACGCCGATAAGCTCGCCAAGAGCTTTCGCGGCGTCTTCGAACGTCGAATAGGTCCCATCCGTGTCATACTCGGTCGCGGAGCTTTCGAGCACCGCTTCTGCGAGAAGGCCGGGGAACTCAGGGCTGTCGAGAGTCTCTTCGTCCCAGCCGTATTCGCAGATGAACTGCTTGACCTCGTCGTCATCGACATCTCTGTCGAGATAGATATGGCCATGTGCAACACGGAACAGGCTATCGCCGTACTGGTTGACCTGTGCGAGTTCGAACACAGTCTCCCCTGCACCCAAAATCTGGCGGCGGTACTGAACGCAGTCCGGGTCCGTGCAGACCCAGGGCGTAGCGCCGGAGACGTACGCGGAATAGTCGAGAGTTGCGCCGCACTTGGGGCACTTCTCCGGCATATCCCCGGTCTCCTTATCGCAGAGAATCTCTGCGCCGCAGGCGCAGTGAAGCATACCGTTGTTATCCTCAGTCAGTTTTACGATTCTGTTTTCCATATTAAAATCCTCCTTCTTTTCGCTCTGGCTCACTTTTCATAAGACCATACAAAACTCTCTTTGTCGACGGTGAAAATGTGCGGCTCACGGCTGCCCCAAATGACATATTTGCTGGGCTCATCCGTGCGGACCGCCGTGTCGATGTGGAGGACGGACGTCTGCTCCTGCGAAGTGAGAAACGCATCCATACTCGTATACTGCGAAATGCAGGAATCGACACGAATGGCCGTGCCCTGCGGGATGCCGTTGAGCTCAACGTACATACGCAGAGTATTGGTCAGGGCATCTTCCACATCGGCGACGGACTTCACCTTTTCAAGTTCGAAAACGGAGGGGTCCGAATTGCCCTCGTTGGATTCGCCGAGCTCCGTGAACTCGAAGCGGATGCGCAAGGGATGCTTGCCGACGAGGCGCGTGCCGCAGCCATAGCAGTAGCCGATGTCCAGCTCGGAAACCGCGTCAAGCGCAGAGTCGGTAGGAATCGGTGTGCCGCAGCGGCTGCAGCAGTTCTTCTCGATGTTTGCATAGACCGCTCTTCCCTTCGGCGCGCGGTCCGCTTCCTTGTGCTCGGCCTCGTTGAACTCGCACTCACACGGCCAAATCTCAGAGCCGAACCCACGGTCGGAGACCCACTCCTGGAACAGCTCCGTGACCGGCGTAGCGATGCGGTCACTGTCCTCTGGGTCGTCGTACTGCATATCCTGCAGCTCGCACATAAGCTCTTCGAGCGTGTGTCCGTGGTCCATCATCCACTGAAGCTGATACTTTTCGAAATCCGTCATTTTGAAATCCTCCTTATTTTTTAGTGAGAGGGAGGGCTCGAAAGAGCCCTCCCGTTTTTTGGGGTATTAGTCTGTGATGCCGAGTGCGCGGGACAGAAACTCTTTCGCTTCCGAGACCGTTTCGCAGCCGAACATGCTCGTGCACTGCGGGATGAAGTCGGAGAGGGACTTCTCCCCCGCTTCAAGAGCGGTGAAAGCCTCTTCGGCTTCCTTGGCAGTTTCGAAGGGGAGGTCCATGCGAAATTCTACACCCGCCTTGAAGATATTGCGGCCCTTGTCGGCATGCCAAATGGTCTTGGCCGCCTTCGGATACGCTGCAAGATACGCACCGGGCTCATAGAGGCCGGGATAGTTCTTGCTCCAATCTTCGAGTTGGATGTCACACTTGTTGATTTTCGACTGACCCTTTTTCACGATAGTCATAGAGCCCTCCTTAATGCCGCGGGCAGTGCTTGCAGCGCTCTTCGCTCGCATAGCAGATACTCTCATCTTCGACCTCGAACGGATGGCAGGTCGGTAAACCGGCCTCGACCATTGCTTCTTCGAGGATGTCCGTCATATCGCCGATGGGGCCCATGTTCCAGTCAATAGAACCGTCCGGTCCAGGGGTGATACTATAAAATTTGAGCATCGTATCGAGACGCTTGGCGAAGTCGGACTCTCGGTCCATAAGCGACTGCGGGATTTCCGCGGTCTTGTCCGCGAGAAGCTCTTCGAAAGCACTTTTCAGTGCGTCCGTTGCCGGCTGCTTACGCAGCGTTGCAGAGATGTAGTCGAAAACCGCGTTGTCGATGCGGTCGCCTGCCTCGCACAGAAGGTCAGAATCGGTGATGGTGGTGTTCATTTTGGAATCCTCCTTATTTTTTGTTCATGAAAAGGGAGGGCTCGAAGAGCCCTCCCTGCTGGTATGAAAGTCTTGTTACACCGTGTAGACGTCGACGATACCCGGCGCGTTGTCACAGGCATCCTTCACAGACCATTCTCGTTCGTTGCCAAAGCGCTCAACGCATTTGCGGTGTTCGCTGGCAATGAGGCTGATGCGGTCTGAATCATTAAGAACGGCTGTCTTTGTCGTGCCGCGGCAGGTGAAGTAGTGCTCACCCTGAGCGCGGAGATAATTTACGACATCGGTGGTCCACATGTCGTAGCTTTCCTCAAAGGTGTAGTCGAAGTCTTCCGGTTTATCCGCCGTTACGAAAATCCGGTTCAGCTCATCAGTATTGTCGAGAAGAGCGGTGTAGGCGTCTCTCGACTCCGGCGCGATGATTGCCAGATAGTCGGCGATGCGGCTTGCGACCGAGTCACCGTCGCTGTCACTCGCCTGGATATCCAGATGCTTCGGATTCAGCATAATGGACGGCGTCGGGAATGCGAGCAGCATACGGGCCGAGAGCTGATACTCAAGAGCCCAATCCGTCGTTTCCATGTCCGTGTTGCTGTATGCCTCATCCAGAAGGTGCAGGATGTCGCAGAGGATGGCGGCGGGTGCCTTGTCGGGCGACTTCAGTTCGAGGAAGAAGAGCGGCTCATCCTCGTACTCGTACACATGGTACGTGTAGATGTGATGTGTCTGCTCTTCCGTCTCCGTCTCGTGCATCGCCGTATCCTTAAAGTTCTCAAGCGATGCGTCGAACGACTCGCTTGCTTTGTCGATGATGGCCGTGAGATAGTCACAGTCGCTCATTGAGAGAAGTTCCACGCTCTTTTTCCAGGAGTTCTGGAACGTGAGCATCGTCATGACGGCGTACATCGCCTCATTTAAGAGGAGCGGAGAGCCGTTCGCTTTCACGGCTCTCTCGTACTTTTTGAGAAGCTGAGACGCGATGCAGGCAGTCAGGGCCTTATCCGTCTTCTGAAAATAGGGCGTTTCGGCGAGTTCCGCCTTGAGGCGTTCGAGGCAGAGATTGCGTTCCTGCGCGTCGATAATAGCATTGATGAAAGACATTTTGAAAAATCCTCCTTAATATACGATTCTTTTTTGTTTAGATTAGCTGGCTTCGCTCTTGCCGATGCAGAATGTAAAGTCTTCGCTGGCCGGACTGAGCTTGGAAAGCTCCCACTTTCAGGATATCCTTTCAATCTTGTCAGCGAGGAAGATAACTCCGCTGTACGTCGCCACTGCCGACCGTGTGCAAAAGCCCGGAAATGTCGAAGCAAACACTTCATTCATTACGCCAAGAGCGACAGCCCCGGGCAGAATCTCACGCTTCCCATCCATGTCCGGTTCGTAGTTCTTCTCAGCATCGTATTTCTCGTACAAAGCGAGAATTTCTTCCTTTGCTTTATCTATCGGGAGGGAAAAGCTCAGGTCAACCAAGAACGATGTTTCATCTCGTTCGCCCCAGGCATCACATCCATTGGCAAACTTATCTTTCGCCCATTCTCCAAGTGATGTATCTACATCTGCCCAGTCGAGGTACAGGCCGCCAGATATGATGCTTGCCTTTTCTTTCATATCCACCATTTTGTGCAGAATCCCTGTGTGAGACATCTCATCTTCGAGCACGTCCCCATACTTGAGGTTGGACAGAATGTCAAGACCGCTCTGGCCGACTTCCTGATAGTCCGTAGCATAGATGCTGCGCTTGTGTTCCGCCGCTGCGACGACCGCCATGAAGAACTTGGTGTCATCCAACTTCATCAGAGCGCGGATGTCGAGCGGGTCGTTCCAGTTGGTGAGGGCGTCCACATAGTCGTAGAGAGAAAAGCGGGGCTCATCGCTATGCTGCATCATATCAGCAATGCGAGCTACCGTCTGCTTTGCCTCTGTCTCCGTGATGCCGTAAGACGACATCAGAAGAAGCGCCAGGCCATGCTGGATGGACTCCTCTGCGCGGGTCAACAAAGTTTCGTTCATCTTAATCCTCCTTCTTACTGAATGCCTTTGAGCTCGTTGAGCTTCTTCGCAGCCTTCTCAGCATCCTTGCGGCGCTGATACTCTGCGAATACACTGCCGTACATCTTGCGACCCGGGAAATACGGGTCATCCTTCACCGGACAGAGCGCTACGCGCCCTGCGTAACCGGCGACGGGAATCACTTCGACCCTGTATCCGGGGTCGGAGAACCGGAACCTTTCCCATGCGAGCTGGAATTTGCTTTTTGACATTTTGAAATCCTCCTTGTTTTTGATTTGTCAGTATTAGGACTTTGAACTCGAATCTCTAATACTGACGATTGGTGCGTTTATATATAAAAAGGCACCTACCCCGAGCGGGATAAGTGTCTTGATAACATATTGGTGTTGTGATGACTGGCTCCCTTTCGGAAGTCGAGATGATGACGTTCCGTGCATAGCACGGCAGAATGATGACTTTAATACAGGTATAATGTACACCAAATCTGAATGAACGTCAATGCTTTTTTCTTGAAATACAAAAAGAAAAAAGGAGCCGCCCGCAGGCGACTCCTTTTTTTAATGATAAACTGTTTTGTTCAAAGCTTTCCGTAGGTGTTCGGCACCTCGATGATGCTTCCGGGAAGCAGGATGTGTGTATCCGAAGAGCGCCCGAGACGCTTTTTGCACTGATAGGCAAGATTGACGCGCGCACGTTTCTCCGATGTTGCATACGTCTTCCCCTTCCACCTGGAAATGACGATGTCGTCGAAAATCTTCACAGCTCCTTCGTAGAGGTAGAGAGACTTCTCAGCCACATTAGTCACCTCCCGCAAGGATGTCGTTGACGGCATCCAGCACGGTGTGGAAATCGCGGTAAGCATCGACCTCTTCTTCCGACGCCTTCTCGACGGAAATAGTATCCCGGCCGTCGTTCTCGATACTGAGAATCACCTGCTGCTCTATCGTGTATCCGCCGTTGCCGTCCCCGCAGAGGATGATGCGCGAAGGGCCGGAACGGTAGATGTCGATATACTCACCAATCGCTTCCAGAGCATCCTTGACGGAAACGCTTGCCTTTACGCATCCGTTTGCGTCCGGTGCTTCATAGAATACGGTGTCGCCGCTGAGAATCAGCGTCGGAGGATAGACTTTGCCGCCGCTCTTCTTTCTCACGAGTGCATTAAGCCACCTGATGTAGCTCGGCAGATTGTCCTTCAGGAACGGTCTGAGACGGTCGACAGCCTTGATGTCGGTCGAGTTGTAATATGCCCAGGAGACAATGTCGCGGAACATGGTCAGAACATCGACACAGATGCCGGCCTGCATGGACGAAGCCATGTACGTGAAAGTGACCTTCGTTCCTTTTACTACGATGGAATCAGAGGGACTTGTCATTAGATAGAGAGACATGGTCAGACCTCCTTCCCTGCGTCTTCCGCGCAGAAGATGCAGACGGAAGTCTTGAGCATGATGACGGCGAACACAACGAGGCCGACACAGATACCGCCGTAGCGGATAAAACTGTGGTCTGCCATCGTGACCATGAAGCATCCATACGTGAGACCAAGGCTCACGAGCAGGACCCATAAAATGGTCAGCGTACAGATAATGGCTTCTTTGCCGAACAGTTTGCGAAAATTGTACTTCATATTGAAATCCTCCTTATATTTTTTTGTTGGTCGGAGGAGAGAGCTACCTCTCCCCTCCGCTATGGAATCGTTGATTACTCCGGCTGACCGCCGCGCCATTGCTGGACACGGACGAGACGTGTCTATTCTTCTTCCGAAGAGAAGACCTGCTCTTCGTCCGGAAGAGCGCCGACCTTGACGAGAAGGTCATGTGCCGACCATCCGGTCAGCGCAGTGAGGAGCTTATCGGCATCATTGGAAGCAAGTGCCTCCAGGATGGCGCGGCCCATCGCTGCGTACTCATTTATCTCGACCTCCTGTCAGTTTGAAATGTATGCTCGTCCCTCAGAGATACCGCCGGCGGTCTTTCCCCACATGCACTGATACTTCTTCTCGTCTCCGTTGAGATTCCAGTTCAGCGTCTCTTTCATGTCCTGCACATCAAGAAAGCGTTCAATTCCGCGCTCGTGAATCTCCTCTTTCGACCAATAGCGCTGTGTTCTGTTATCGAAAACGGAGACGGTTTGAATCCCACTGTCAGATTTCTCGCTTCTGACGGTCACGACCAACTTGGCATTGGCGATTGCGCTTTTTCTCATTTCTGTTCTCCTTTCTTCATGTACTCCTTATTGCTTCCACCGAACGCCATGTTCTCCCATTCAGTGATGCCCGAAATCTGGTCAACAAGGCTTACGAGCAGGACCCATAAAATGGTCAGCGTACAGATAATGCCTTCTTTGCCGAACAGTTTGCGAAAATTGTACTTCATATTGAAATCCTCCTTATATTTTTTATTGGTCGGAGGAGAGAGCTGCCTCTCCCCTCCGTTATGGAATCGTTGGTTATTCCGGCTGGCCGCTGCGCCAGCGCTTGTAGGTCTCCCACACGCAGTGGACGCATTCCTTCGTGTCGCTGGAAGAAAGGATAGCGACGCCGCAGTCGTCGTCTGACAAAGCGTCAGCGACCATAGAGCGCAAGTCCTTGTTTTCCTCGCGGCGCAAGGCATTCAGGTCGACTTCGTCGGCGTTGACATCGGGATACTTGTCCGGGTGCCCCTCGACTTCATCGGCGGCCATGTCGATGAAGTTTGCCGCGAGCTCCTGATAGAAGCTGCTGCGGTCCTCATCGCTCATTTCGTCGACGCCATATCCGATGGTTTCGTCCTGATTGACATTCCAGACGAGGGAATCAGAAACGGACGAGGCATCGCACGACCAGCAAATCCCGTGCTTGTTGAGAAGCTCGGTCGGAATCTCCGTACACCAGTCTCCCCAGTTAAAGTCGTTGCATGTTGCGCTCCACGCCTTCTGTCCGGCAACCGTGCTCATAAACTCCTTGAGAGGAGACATGAAGCGGTCACGGAGGTAGGACTCCGTCATCTGGGTGCCGGAGAGACTTGCGGGGACCGTCATGTAGACTTCCGTCACATAGGTCTCGATGCGGAAGCCTTCCTGACGGGTGCGCCATTGCCGGACACGGACGAGAAGCGTCTTTTCTTCTTCCGAAGAGAAGACCTGCTCTTCGTCCGGAAGAGCGCCGACCTTGACAAGAAGGTCATGTGCCGACCATCCGGTCAGCGCAGTGAGGAGCTTATCGGCATCGTTGGAAGCAAGTACCTCCAGGATGGCGCGGCCCATCGCTGCGTACGAAGTCAAGCTATCTTCCGCCTCCGAGAGAATGGTGCGGGCGAAATCCGCCGCGTTGTCTGCCTTGCTGTTCAGAACAGCGGAGGCTTCTTCGTTCGGAAGAAGCGTCAACGGGCAGATATCGACGTTTTCTGGAGCGCACCCGTACTTCTCGGCAATGTCCTTGCGAGCTTCCTCCATGTCGACAGCATCGCGGAAACGGCGGATGCCGAGGTATGGGGTGACATGCTTGATGTCGTCCCATCCGTCCTCGTCATTCCATGGTTCCGAAGATGTGCCGCAGTAGAGCTGCGCATCGCGAATCGCATTACTGTTGAGCGTGATGACGTAGTGGTTGAGATAACCGGTTTCCATTTTGAAATCCTCCTTGAATTTTTGATTTTCTTGTTTCGTCAGTATTAGAACTTCGTCTCCGAAATCCTAATACTGACGAATTGGTTTGTTCTGTCTTAAATCTTGAGCGCTTTCAGGTGCGGCAGCGCCTCACGGATGCGTTTTGCACGCACGGCGAGACTCTGCTTCGTGGTCTCTTTCGTCGATGCGCTGTTTAGGCGATTTTCTGCGATTGCAAGGGCCTTCTCCATCTTGGAGACAAGGTCCTTGAATGGAGCGCTGACATAGTTTGCGGCGCGCAAGATTTCCTTGCTGCCGTCCGAGCGAATCGCCTTGAGGGTGGACGGGTCAATGGCCGTCGCGCCTTCAAAGGGCCTCGACGCACAGAGGCGGCAGAGCGGAAGGTATCCGTCCGGCATGTTCTCGCCGATGTTCCACACATGGTAACCAAGCGGGACACGGTCGACGATTTCGAACTTGTGCGTCGGCATGTTGTGCTGCTCGACGATGAGATACTCTCTGCCGCCGGCCTGCTCCGTGTGGAAGTGGACGCTCTCATACATGGGAGGCACCTCCCTCGAAGCTCTTGGGCTTGTCAGTCCAGTGGTATGCGCTCGGCTCACAGTAGTAGAGGACCACCGTGACACGGTCGCGCTCCTTTTCCGGAGTCAGAGCGAGCAGCCAGTGCTGATAGGCGGAGTAGCGGAATTCATCCGCGCCCTTCCCTTCCGGCACATAGACGTACAGGTTGCCCTTGGCGTCAAAACCGGCAGGATGGGAGTCGATACCGTCATTGCGGAAGCTGAGCACATGGCAGAGCGTCTTGTCATTCTCAGCGGCGTCGAAGAGCGTAGAGAGCTCATAGTACATATCGCTTGCATAGCGGGTGGTGTACTTTGCCGCCAGACGAATGAGCTTGTCCGCGATGTTGGAAATGTTCTTTCCGCCGGAAGAGTGGACGAAGAATCCGCTCTTGTAGGCATCGCACGGGTTGGCATACACATCGGACATACGGCGCGGCGTGAGCCCCTCCGTGCGGGGCGTCGCGTCGGCGACCTCCGTCGTGCAGTTGTTCTTGACGAAAGCGAGATTCGTGCAGACATCGAAAACCATAGACATAATTGAAATCCTCCTGATTTTTTATTTTTGATTTTATGCGGGCCGCTTATCCAGCTCGCTGCTGAAAAACATGGTGCTCACGCTTTAATCGTGGGCAGAGACTCGTAATACGCGATGAGTGCGCGCAGCGCACCGGCAGAGATGTCGATGGTCTTGACATCGCTGTGCCAGTGGGAGAGCTTTGCACCATAGTGCGTTTTTCCTACTGCTGTCTCTTGAGAGAGCATCATGCGAAGCTGCTTGAGCTTGTACGCGCGCGTACCGGAGTCGATGTACTCATCATCTTCCGCTGTCTCGCTTTTCTCGCCTTCCTTGGATGTGCAAGGCTTTTCGAAACTGGAGACAAAGTCCTCGCAGGAGATGTCTCCGTCGGCAGAATCAGCAGTAGCGCTGAAACTTACAATCTCGTAGACGGTCGGTTTATCCGGCCAAGACGGCAGATGCAGCTCCATCGGGTCAAAGTCAAATCCGCTTGCCGCAATAGCCTTGCGCATGCGCTCGGTTAGTGCATCGGTCATGTTTCCGAGGAGAACGACCTCAAGATAGTCTCTATAACCGTCGTCGCGAATACCGGCGTAGCGGAGCAGTGTATTCTTCTTTTCCATTAGTTGAAATCCTCCTTATTTTGTGAAAATTTGCCTGTTGTTACAGAATAGAGAGCACTTCCTCGGCAATCGCCTGAGAGGTTTCTTCGTCTACCCCGTGGGAAACGCAGATGTCGAAGATGGTGCTGAAGCGTTTGTCCGCCTTTGCGCTGGCAAGACGCTTCTCTTCACACGGTTCGATGCGGAAGGCGATGTCACCCATCTCATAGGTCAGTTCCGGGTCGCCCATAGAGCGGCGGTAAAGGAACTGAGTAAGCTCTTCTTCGTCGATATCGCCGCTGTCGACGAGTGCCGCTGGAAGAAGAACGAACAGGTGCGTGTCGCCGCTCATGGTGAGAGGCACGAAATCGTTGGTCTCGAAGTCCTCGCCGAGCTGGTCGAGCATGCGGACCATGTCGCTGTCGGAAAAGCTGTTGTCTGCCGTTTCCTTGATGATGATAGTTTTCATTTTGAAATCCTCCTTGTTTTTGATTTGTCAGTATTAGGACTTCGTGCTCGAATCCCTAATACTGACGATTAAGTAGTGAATATATAAAAAGACACCTACCTCGTAAGAGATAAGTGTCTTGATAACATATTGGTGTTGTGATGACTGGCTTCCTCACGGGAGTCGAGATGATGACGTTCCGCAGATACTGCGGCAGAATGATGACTTTAATACAGGTATAATGTACACCAAATCAGAATGAGCGTCAACAGAAAATCAAGAAAAAGCGCAGAGATTTTTCTCTGCGCTTTTGCGGCTCATTCAATCATAGATTTGAGCGTAGCTTCGTCGATGACGGGGATGCCGAGCTCGGTTGCCTTCGTAAGTTTGCTGCCGGCGGCTTCGCCTGCCAGAACATAGCTCGTTTTCTTCGATACCGAACCGGAGCACTTGCCGCCGTTGCCTTCAATGAGTGCCTTGGCTTCATCGCGGCCCATGGACGGCAGCGTGCCGGTGATGACGAACGTGAGGCCAGTCAGCTTACCGGGTCCCTCCTCTTTCCCATACTTTGTCGATTTGGCATTCACGCCGAGAGAAAGGAGTTCCTCCACCATCTTGCGGTTCTCTTCGCTTGTAAAGAAGCTGCAGATGGCCTCAGCGCTGATATCGCCAATGCCGTCAATGGCGCAGAGCTCCTCTTTCGACGCCGCGGCGATGGCCCAAATATCGGGGTAGAGCTTTTCGAGATTCTTCCCGATGTGCTGACCGATGCCGGGGATACCGAGCGCCTTGATGAAGCGGGCCAGCTCGCGCGTCTTCGACTGCTCAATGGCATTGAGCATCGTCGCAACGGACTTCTCCCCCATGCCCTCAAGTGTCTCGATTTTGTCTGCGTGGTCTTTGAGGCGGTAGATATCCGCCACAGAGTCGAGAAGGTCTGCTTCAATGAGCTTGTCGACGATGGACGGGCCCATGCCGTCAATGTCCATGACTTCCTTCGAGCAGAAGAACTGAATCTTGCGGGCGTGCTGCGCCGGGCAGTTGATGTTCGAGCAGCCGACAACGCCGCTTTCCGTTCCGTTATCATCCGTGTATTCGACCGCAGGAGCGCCGCAGACGGGGCACTTCTTGATTTTGAAGACCTCTTCTCCGCGCTTGACGACCGTAGAGATGCGCGGAATGATTTCGCCGGACTTGTAGACCCGGCAGGTGCAGCCGATGCCGATGCCAAGCGAGTCGATAAAGCCCTGGTTATGGAGCGTGGCGCGGGTGACGGTCGTACCGCAGAGCTGGATGGGGTCAAACACGGCGACCGGCGTCAGGACGCCGGTGCGGCCCACCTGTACGGCGATATCGCGGATGACGGTCTCCTTTTCCTCGGGCGGATACTTAAATGCCGCCGCATGGCGCGGATATTTGGCCGTGCTGCCGAGCGCTGTCTGCAGTTTCTTATCGTCAGTCTTCACGACAGCGCCGTCTGTCCAATACGGAAGGTCTGCGCGCGTCTCGCCGATGGTGTTGATGGCCTGTACGATTTCATCAAAAGACGTGCAGGGATAAGCCTTTACAGGATTGAATCCAATGCGCTTGAGAAGCTCAAGGTCAGTCGTTTCGCTGACGCCTGGCTTTGGGAGGACTTTTTCGTCGACAGCATCCCAGCCGTCCGCGTAGAGAATGCTGAAGCTGATGGCTCCGAGTTTTCTGCTCGCGGTGACGCTGGCGTCTTTGACACGCAGGCTGCCGGCTGCGCAGTTGCGCGGGTTCGCGAAAAGCTTCTTGCCTTCCTTTTCAAGCTCGGCATTTACGCGCTCAAATTCCTCTACCGGCATATAGACTTCAGCGCGAACTGCAAGGGTGTTCTCCTTGTCAACTCCTGCGATATCAGGGATATTGAGGAAGTGTGGGATGCCGTCGATGTGCTGCGCGTTGGCCGTGACATCTTCCCCGACGAAGCCGTCGCCGCGGGTCGCGGCCTGCACGAGCTTACCGTTTCTGTAGATGACTGCCATGGAAAGGCCGTCGATTTTCTGCTGGACGGAGGTCTTTTCCGGCGCGCCGATGCTTTCGTACCAGGCTTTGACCTCGTCAAAGGAGAAAAGGTCGTTGAGGCTCGCAAGCTGCACACGGTGTTGCACCTTCTTTGCACCCTCCATGACGGCTTCGCCGCCGACATGCTGCGTCGGGCTCTCGCTGACAACCCAGTCGGGGTGCTCTGCTTCCACGCTCTTGATGCGCTGCGTGAGCTGGTCGTACTCGAAGTCCGAAAGCTCGGGGTTATCCTGGTTATAGTACAAAAAGCTGTGGTGCGCAGCCTCTTTGACAAGCTGGAGATACTGTTCTTTGGTCGCGATTTCCATGCTGAAATCCTCCTTGTTTCGATGGCTGTATTATACCATATCGCGGCGCTCTTCTCAACCGGACAAGGCCGTTTTTGCAAAGCAAAAGCGCCGGGGGCTCCGGCGCTTTTGAACTATCGAAGGTAACCTCGGATGAGGTAGAAGAACAGGAAGAGGCAGGCGATTTTCAGCAGATTTATGGCAAATTTTTTGAGGTGCTTTTTAAGGAACTTCCGCCATTTCTCAACGTCTTTGGGTGCATCCTTCGGTCCTGCGGGGGCGCTATTACTGATGGGCGCTTCTTTGATGCCTTGCAGGACTTTCTGCTTGCTGCTCTCGCTCATGTGGTCCCAGTCCTTCGCGGCTGCGTGTAGGCGGTGCGGCGGTTGCAGCGCGGGCAGAAGAACCAGTAGGAGTCGCCGAGCTGCTCTTTTGTCGCGCGAATCGGCTTGCTGCAGCAAAGAGGCAGAATGGTGACGAGGTCATCGTCGTTGAGCGCCTCCGGGCGGTATTTCTCGTTGAAATCGACGTAGTACGGCCATTTAGTCGAGTCGAAATCACGCTCCGCACAGCGCTCCAGCGCCTCTTCGAAGATGTCGTCCGCGGCGCGGCTCCTTGCCTTTCCTGTGCTGAGATATTCTACCATGCGGGCAAGCATCCCCTCCCCGCATTCACGGTCGACAATTTCCGACGTGACGCTCTTCCAGAGCTCGCGCTCGATGTTGCCGATTTTCGTGGTGATGCCATGACGGTAGGTCACGACCTTATTGTCCCCGCTGCCGGTGGCGGTGCTGCGGACCGTGCGGGAAAGCACGGCAATGTCGTCAACGCTGAGCGTTGCGATATCCGGCAACTGCTCTCTTGTATCAATGTCCGGTTTGAAGTGCATTTCTTTATCTCCGTTCTATAGTGGATTGGCTACGCTGTACAGCGCTCGCGTTCGTCTGAGTCCTCATCTTCGGCGTTTAGAGCCGCTCTGCTGCGTTTTCCGGATTCGGCGTCCGGCAGCTCCCTTGCGGCGTTCCAAACGCGCTGACGCCAGTTGCAGGCCGTCGGGACGGCGATTTGCGCGGCAGCGGCGCAGTGCTGTAAGTCTTCACCGTTAAGCACGGCGCGGACAAAGGGCTTCCAGCGTTCGGGGCCGTAGCGGCTGTCTGCGATAATGGGACCGTTTGAGATTTGAAAGCCTTTGCGGCACTCACGGCAGAAATACCGTCTGGTCGTCATGGCTTTCCCACGGTATCCACGCCGGACGATATGGGAGCCGCCGCAGTTCGGGCAGAGAAGCTCCTTTTCCATATCCTCAAAGCTCTCAAAGCCGTCTGCCTGCGTGATGTGCTTGAGAAGGTCTTCTTCGAGCTTCGCGCTCTCTTCTTTCGTGAGTCCGCTGAAGTGGCTGGGAAAAATGTCGTGCTTGCTGTGTCGCACTATGATTCCCCCTTTGCGATGTATTGCATTTGTTTGTTACGACCTATTTGTTTTCCGCATCCGGCCCTGCCTTTTCGGCAGGATTCTCTTCCGTGGAGTCTACGTTGCTGTGTCTTCCCTGCTCGGAGAGCATAGCGGCCCACTCACTCTTGCGCGCGACGCGGAACCAGGAATGTGGGTGCTTGCGATTGAGCAGCAAGATGATGATGTTGATGGTCCAGTTGACGAAGGCGATGCCACTGATGACCGCACCCCCGACCAGGATGGTCCCGATGATGACGCAGTAGATGTTTCTGGTGTCGACGTAGAAGTCCAGAAGTCCTGTCCCTACGACAAGCAGAGTGAACTCTGCCACGGCCCATCCGAGCTCAATGAAGATGGTGGAGAGGATTCCTCGGGGCGGTTGTCCGTCGGCAATATTCTGTTCTTCACCGGCAGCCGCCGGGGCCGAAGGCCTCTTTCTCATACTTTTCTCCCTTTGTCAATCCCATACCATGTCGCATTTGAGCCGCACACAGTCTTCGAGGATGGCCTTGAAATCACGGAATTTTGCGCAGCTTGGAAGTCCTGCATAGCCATAGCAGACATTGTCATCGTAGTCGCCGATGGCCTTGAGGATTTCCTTGCAGGCCCCGTAGTGGATGGAGCCCTCAATATCCGACTGAAGGCAGAAATCAACGATTTTGATGGAAACCTTTTTCTCTCTGATGAGCTGTTCCGTTTTCTTGTTGAAATCATCGAAGAACGAATCATCCGAAGAGATGCCGGGATGCTCCATAAGCAACTCATAATGGCTGGCCCACGGCTCGCCGTAGAGCATAGCCACACGGCTGCGCAGGCGCAGGAACCCGCCTCCGCCCATGTCGATGGGCCTTGCGGTCGCTTTGCTGGATTTAACGCGGATAGTGAGTCCCATCTTAAGCACCCGCCTCTTTTTTGAGATACAGCCATGTCTGCGGCGTGCGGACGTAGCCAAACTGCCTGATGTTCGGATACTGATGCTCTCCTTCGACGCCGACATACCACTTTGGCTCTGTAACGTGGATGAAGTTCAAGTGATAGCTGCCGCGGAGGTATCCGTAGAGCTCCCTCATAGTGATACCGCACTCGTCGATGATGGCTCGGGCCTCTTTCGGCGTGAGCTGGTAGATTTTGTCGCAGATGAATTCGCCCCAGAGCTGTCCATCCGTGCCACTGACGACGAGCATGACGCGGAACGGCGTCTCAATGCGCGGCGCTCTGCGCCGCAGCTCCCACTTTTTCGTGCCGTTCAAAATCGCTTCCGCGAAGTATGCCTTGATGGGCATGAGTACAGTAGGCATCTCGCTATGTGCTGTGTCCATGGTTCGCTTCCCCTCCCATTTCGTAATACTGACGAATCGTCAGACGATGTTGAGTCCGACGACGACGAGCGACACCAGCATGATGACACACAGAACGAGCGCGGTGACGCGCACAAGAGTCTGCTTTTTCTTGCTGCTCATGACTTTGACGCCTCCTCTCCGACAATGAGGATATCGCTAAGGATGCTGTCGAACTGCTCGGCTCGCATCCTTAGGATGTTGTGGTTGTACTCGCCGGTTTCGAGGAGATGCAGCGCTTTCTTTGTTGAAATGTTGCGCTCATCGTAGATGGCGACCATAGAGCGCGTGAAAATGCCGCACGAGGCATTGAAGCGCACGATTTTCTTCGTGGTGACAGCCTCGGAGGATGGCTCCATATCCCGATTTCCTCACTTTCATTCTTATTTTGCTGCCATTATACCATTATTGGAACAATAGCACAAGGGATGAAACGGGATTTCTGCACCGTGAAGATGGAAAAGCCGCTCTTCCCTGAATCTCTTGGATTCGTTGGGAAGAGCGGCTTAATGCGATTTTTTGCTATTCAATTTGCTTGCTTGTGTTGGAATGCTGCCTTTTCGCAGAGGTTCTCAATTCCCGTTTTCCGTTGCGCTGAAACGCAAAATAAGGAAGCCACCTGTCTATCACCAAGCGGCTTCCTATGTAGGAATTGCACTCAAACACACGCAGTTCGATTGCAATACCATTATATCCACGGCGCGTGGATGCGTCAAACAAATTCTCTCGACGACGTTCGGCGGGATTCGGGGTGTGGCTGCCCCTGGCGGTGGATGGAAGGCGTGGGAAGAGCGGGATTTGGCGAAAAAGAAGGGGTGCCATCTTGTAGATGACACCCCTTATGTATCTCTGCAAAATCTCTCGAAAAACCTCGAAATACAGGCCTATTCGTTGACTTGTTGCGACTAATTTGGTATAATATGGACTGTGAAAACCTAATGCCTTCCAGCTTTCACACTGAAGGCAGGATACGGTGAAAGACGGTCGCCTGACCTCCCGCGAGTAGCGGAAGGAGGCGAGTATCACTCGCGGGGATTAAATCTCGGGAGGTGATACATATACTTCAGGAAATTTTCTGGCTCGTTTCGATTTTCTGGATTTTCATTCAGATTCTCGATATGTTCTGGAATGAAAAGAAGCAAGCCGTCTGCTCCGAACAGACGGCTTACTGTTTGAGATTTTCTCAAACGTATTGTTGACTGTATGTTTGTGGCGACCGTTGGGTTTCCACCACAGGGGACGCTTGTTACCAGCAGGCATCTCCTAAGTCTCATTATAGCCGGGACGCCAAAGAATGTCAAATCTCGCGTTCTTAAAGGACTTCGAGGAAGTAGTCTCCGCCGACAACGCTATCTTTTCGTACGAAGGTGCTCTCATTGGATTGGAAGCCATTCTTAATGCACCAGCCCGCCATCTCTTCCGTTTGGACAGATTGGACGACGATGCGATGGATGCCATTCTTGCGGCAGAATTCTTTGAGCCACTCAAACACGGCAGTCATGCAGCCTGACCTCTGGTGCGTAAAACAAACACGGGATACCGTCACCTGGACATCCGACAGAATCAGTAAACGAAGCTCCGTCCAAGTATCTGGGGAGCGCAGCCAAATGCCAGAAAGCTCGCGGTGAGGCTCAACATCGACATGGTCTTTTTCTTCTATGATAGCCGACAGTGCCGCGATATCATTGTTACTGAATTTCACAGGCCTCATACAATATCCCCGCTCTTCCTTTCGACTCTCGGCGTGCTTATCGTCGGCGTGGCTGGTTCACTCAACAGCCTGGTTTCCTGCTATAGAGGGCTCCCCTGCCCTGCCGAAGCGCGTCCTGTGTCGGTATTATACCATGTGGCTTAGCCTGCTGCAAACGGTGGCGCAGAATGGATGAGGACATCCTTGTGGCTGCTGTACCCGTTGGGAGCTTTCTGGGGGACGCTGGGAGCGCTCGGGATGGTGTTGCGGTGAGGAGGTCTGTATTGGGCTGCGTGGTTCTTTGCGTTTGAAGAGCGGGGGATGCTTGCTGACCGATGGTGAGAGAAGAGCGGGTGCGAAGAGCGGGCTTGTCGAGAAAATAAGAGGGCGTCATCATGTGGATGACGCCCTCTTTTGTACCTCTGCAAAATCTCTCGAAAAGCCTCGAAATATAGGGCTATTCGTTGACTTATAGCAGCAAATTTGGTATAATATGAACAGTGAAAACCTAATGCCTTCCAGCTTTCAAACTGAAGGCAGGATACGGTAAAAGACGGTCGCCTGACCTCCCGCGAGTAGCGGAAGGAGGCGAGTATCACTCGCGGGGATTAAATCTCGGGAGGTGATACATATACTTCAGGAAATTTTCTGGCTCGTTTCGATTTTCTGGATTTTCATTCAGATTCTCGATATGTTCTGGAATGAAAAGAAGCAAGCCGTCTGCTCCGAACAGACGGCTTACTGTTTGAGATTTTCTCAAACGTATTGTTGACTGTATGTTTGTGGCGACCGTTGGGTTTCCACCACAGGGGATGCTTGTTAGCAGCAGGCATCATCTGTGCTTTTATTATAGACGTCCCTATTCAAAAAGTCAAACGCTTTTTGTCGAATTGTGTGGTCGTGACGGAATGCGGCAAAGCTCGACGTATTTCCGCTTTTTGTGATGGAATGGATTTTCCAAATGAGATGGACTCAACACTATTTTGGCAAATTTGAATTGTGTTTGTTTGAACTGCGTGATATACTCTTTTGCAGAAATGAGAGGTGTGCTGACGATGCCTATTAAACTTTTTGGCCCGTGGAATGATGGGTATGCGCTGGACCAATACACGGTTTCGAGCGAGTATATCGGCGATGACTCATTTGGGCGACCGCAGTTTATCAATACCTATTCGGAAGTCGGAAAGTTACTTCATTCGATGAAGTATAATGGGCATTATGATACAAGTGAGGAGATTGCGGAAAAGTGCAAGTCGTTCTTAGATGAGTGGTTGAAAGACAAAAAAATAGACACTATTGTTGCAGTGCCGCCGACAAAACAAAGATTTGTCCAACCTGTTTTCATGATTGGCAGCGCTCTGCGCAAGTTGACTGGGGTTCCTTTTGTACAGGATGTTTTGGAAAAGACGTCTCCTACAGAAATGAAAAGCCTTTCGCCGGATGAGCGTAATCTTACCGATTGTATCGTGCAACTCCGGCCAGCAAAATCCGAGTGTAATCTTTTGTTGATTGATGATATAGTTTCAACAGGGTCAACTGCGGGAGAGTGTGTTCGAGTCCTTAGACGAGATGCCCTTGTGCGTGATATATATTTTTTGGCGATTGCAAAGACGAAAAACAGTTAATGGAAAGGAGTTCGGATGAAGGTTTTTATCGCGGGTGCAAAGAACATCAAAACCCTGGATGCGGATGTACAACGTCGCGTTGCCTCCATCTGTGAAAAGGGCAATGATATCCTTGTTGGGGATTGCTACGGTGTCGACTCTTCCGTTCAGAAACTCTGTGCGAAACGGGGATATCCGAGAGTTACGGTATACGCGAGCAATGGACTTGCAAGAAATAATATAGGACACTGGGCGGTTAAGGATGTAGAAGTTAATACAACCGTTAAAGGCTTCGATTTTTACCGACAAAAAGATATTGCTATGAGCCGAGATGCAGACTGTGGCTATATGGTGTGGGATGGAGAAAGCAAGGGCACACTCTGCAATATTATCAGCCTGGTATTGCAAAATAAATTGGTCCTGGTTCGCTTGGTACAAGTAACAAAGACGGTTCAAATACGGACAACAGATGATTTGGCACGGCTGATTGCTGCGTGCCCAGCAGCTACAAGAGAGAATTTCAAAAAGTTTGAGCGGCAGGCCAAGGCACAGATGGTTCAACCGTCGCAACTTTCTATGTTTTCTTAAAAAGAGGGGGCGGCGAAACCTAAGTTCGCCGCCCCCTCTTTTTAAGAAAATGGCAAGAAAGATGGAGAGAGCATATCGCTCTCTCCATCTTTCTCTTGTTCAAATCTCTGGGGTCGAAACCCTGCGGTTAGGCCCAGCGCTCTTCGACACCGTTTGTACGGTTGACGACAGCCAGTCTGGACAGACCGTAGTCTTTGCCCATAACGATTTCCCAGTTGGTCTCAATTAGGAAGGTGTAGCTCTTGCCTGGCTGCAGGCTGGAAAGGTCGCAGCCGGAAGTCTTGAGCATGCTGGCATAGCCGGCTACATCGGCATCCTTGGGAACATTGATTGTCAGATAGCCGTAGTTGAGCCACTTGGCATCGCTGGCCGTGTTCACAAAGAGGCAAGACTCATCTGTACGGAATGTTGCGGTAATGCCATAATACTTCTCCATGGAGTAGGCACGGGACATGGACTCGCAGATGGCCTTGGCCATGAAGCTCATTTCATCCTCGTGAGTGCCGGTCTTTGTATTGAAGTACAGACCGTTAGGAGTCTTGAGCTCATAGTCGTAGACAGCAGGGTTGTTGCGCAGAGCGTACTCGCTGAGGTCTTCGTACTTGCTGCTGCTGGTCAGCATGGTCTTCTTCGCGTCCTTGGCATGCTGCTGCCAATAGTCGCGAATGGGCAGGCTGTGAAGCTGCTCAATTTCGGACGGGCTCAGAACATCGTTGTAAATCTCAACGGTGTTATAGGCCGAAGAGAAGCTGACCCATGCGCCGAGCTCCTCTGCAACAGCGCGGATGGGGACGAAGGTGCGGCCATTCTGCAGAACGGTGCTCGTGTCGAGCTCCTTGGTGCTTTCCTTGCCGTCACGGGTGACGGTCATCTCGTTTCTGCCGACAGGAAGAACGATTTTGACGCCGTCCTTCTCGATGACTGCAGCGTTCTGCTTGCTGCTCCAGGAGACTTTCGCACCGAGGGCCTCGGTAACGAAACGGACGGGAATCATCGTGCGGTTGTCAGAGTTGACAAAGGGCTTCTCATCCGGGAACTCGACAAGATAGCCGTTGACACGGACGTCGGTCGCGGAAGAGGCGGTCTTCGGACCAGCGAGGGCCGTCCCGAAGGACATCGTGCAAACCATCGCAACGAGGAGGATGGTTGCAAGAATGCGATTTCTTTTCATTTGGATATTCCTCCTTAAAGTGTTGGGGTATCTTTTGGATGAGTACATTATACCACCCGGCGTAATACGAGTGCAAACGGTGAACGCACTTTTTTGCAAAATTTCGTAATTTTGAGAATGCAGGGAGCTGCAAATTTGCAGCTCCCTGCAAAAGGTGCGCTTAAGGTTTAGTTCTTGTCGCCGGTGAAGTCGTCCTCATACATGCTACCCTTGATGGTGTACTTGAATTCCACAACATAGGGTTCAAGGATGTCATCGGGGTCTTTCTCGTTGTGCGCATAGACCGTGACGACCCACTTGTAGTCGCCATCTGCAGTCTTGGGCGGGAGATAATCGACTCTCGCACCGGTGACGGAATCCTTGTTCACGGGCATCACCCAGCCGCTGCCGGAAGGCTGCAGCGTGTAGGTCTTGCCGGTGGCGGTGTTCTTCGCGGTGACCTTATCGACGACTGCGTTGGTCGTCTGGATGTCGGTGACCTTGGGAGCAACACCGTAGCCGCTCTTCGTGGAAGGAGCCTTGCCGTTTGCGCCGACGCTCATGTTGGTGCCGGTCACTTCGCCGTCAACGCCATCGATGGTGGCCTTGATTTCGAAGGAGACAACAACCGCCCAGTTATTCTTGATGTTCTTGAGAGTGTAAGAGTTGTTGCTTGGCTTCACGGAAGAGGCGTACTCGGACATGTAACCCTTATCCATATCGAACGGGACGATGACGACGCTCTTGACCTGGTAACCCTCATCAGGCGTCATCCTCACAGTCACGCTGCCGCCGGGCTTCACCGTGGAAGTCGCGGGAGACACGGAACCGTGGCCGCCGCTGACCTGAGCGAAGACGTAATACTCTTCCTGCTTGGCCTCAGGCGTCGGGTTAGACGGCGTGGGCGGCGTCGGCGTGGGCGGCGTCGGCGTGTAATCCGTGCCGCCCGGGATACCGCTACCGCCGCTGTAGTTCGAACCGTCGTTCTTGCCGGTGAACATGGAGCCGTTCAGGCCGCCGGTGTAGCCGTTGTTCTTGCGGAAGTCTTCGGCTGCGTCGTGGATTCTGTTGCGCTCCGCGGCGGAGCAGTCGTTGGGCAGCTCTTCGAACTGCTGACGAATCTTGAAGATTTCGTCGATTTGCGCCTGCGTCAGGTCCTTCGCACCGGGCTGAGCTTCAGCCGAATCATCCGCGCGGACCTTCCACGTATCGCCGGACTTGTCGACCCAGTAGAGCTTGCCGCCTTCCCAGTAGGCAACTTCGCCGGCGTTGTTCGTACGCGAGCCGAGGTTGTTGCTGTAGTCATGGTTGATGATGTCAGCAGCGAGGCCTCTGTTCAGGTCGTTCGCGTCGTTATCAAGGACCTTGGCGACAATGCTTGTTAGAGGGTCATCGGAAGAGACTTTTCCCTTACCACTCGCTGCGTTCGTCACTGCGTTGATGACGTCGCGGCACTGGTCAGAAGAAATCTTACCGCTACCACTCGCTGCGATAGCTGCGATAATGAGGTTTGCCTGACCGTTCGAGATGTCAGAGCCCTTGCCATTATTGTAGCGGTTACCTGCCGAGGAACCTGCGTTACCGTAGGAACCGCCGCCGTAGTTGCTGCTGTTGAGAACATCACTGAGGCGCGTGCCGTTTGTGGAGCCATTCAGAGGAGGCTCCTTACCGCCGTACATGTCTTTGATTTTCTCGTTACGTGCGGCTTGGGCTGCCTTGTACTCGGGCGAGTTGGCTTTGCCTGCCTGTGCAAGCTGAGCCATCTTCTGCCCGTAGTCCACGTTCTTATCGTAGGCAGCCAGTGCAGGGGTGATACACGTTGCGAATACTGTCATCACTACCAGTAAGGTAGCAATCAGACGATGCTTCCACCATGCGTTTTTGGTTTTACCCATCGCACATTCTCCTTTACTTTAGATTCCTCTGGTACGGCGGGCGTTCGGTCCGAGTGTCCATCCAACGCGGACTTTGCACTCGCTGCCAGTAGGTTGAATTGGGAGCATACACTTAGCTCCTCGTTGTAACTATACAACAAAAACTTCAATAATACAACACCGCTTTTCGATTATTTTTCAACATTTATTGAGTTGATTTGTTTGCAAAACTTGTAATTTTATTATAATATTGTACCGTTAGAGGAACAATAGGAACTTTTGGATTATGGCGGTAATGGAATAATGTCACAAAAATAAAAGAGGGCGGATATCCGCCCTCTTTTGTTTTTGCTTTGTGGAGTTTCTATTTGGTTGCGCTTTTGTCATTCCCCTGCTTGTAGTAATTCTATCGTGCCCCATTTTGGGAACGCAGGAACTCCTGCTCGGCGGCCTGGATGCGAGCGAGTGCAGCCTCGAAGCTGTCATCTTCGTCCCGCTCTTGCTCTGTCATCGACACCGTTGGCACTTCGCGGCTCTGCCCCCTGTCTATTGCCCGTGTCTCCCCCACTTTGTGGACCTGTGTTCCGGTATGTGCGCCGCGTAATACTGACGAATCAGCAGCATGCGGCGCAGAGGCGTTCCGTATAACTGACGAATCGGTCCTTGTGGTAGAACTGACGCGATTTCCACGCAGCGGTGGCGTTAAACCCGCCTCTGCTGCGCAGTCGAGGCAGTAGTTGAGCCACTCCCCGTCTTCTTTACGGACTTTCCAGCCATGGGCGCGTCCCCAGGCACGGACCTCCTCAAAGGAGAGGAAGCCCGCTTCCGCCATGTACTCGCAGATATCACAGGTGAGCTGATACTGTCCAAAGCCGAACCTTGTGATGCTCACGCCGTTTCACCGTCCTCGCTGTCGCCGTGGACTTTCTTTTCAAGTGCGGCCCAAAGCTCATCGGTCTTGAGCGCCTTGCGGTAGCGCATATGGAAGTTGCAGATATCCTTGTGGCAGGCGGCTTTCATCGGGCAGTAAGTGCAGGCGTTGCGGTCGATGCCGCGGCTGATGGGGTTGCCCTGCACATTGCCGGAGACGATGCCGTCGACGATTTCCTTCATCACAAGGTCCGTGTACTCGCTGAGCGTGTCGAGCTGTTCTGCGGTGGCGAGGTCGCCGGTCGGATTGCCGTCCTTGCTGTACTTGACGGGGATATAACGGCCCTTGCCGTCTTCGTTGACGTGCTCCATCGCGTTGAGGACAGCCTTGTCGTTGAGCAGGATGCCGCGGCGCTGCTGCATCTTCTTGTGCTCGGTGGAGACTTCGTCGTCATCCATCTTCGTGTCAGAAGCGACGATGGGGTCCTTAGCGGGCACGTATAGCATGCCGGCACTCTCACTCTTATTATCGTAGCCGAGCTTCTGGAGCGCGCTCTGATACAGCGGGAGCTGCATGGAGAGGCCACAGAGGAAGTCGCCCATATCGAACGTCTTGGAACGGCCCGTCTTGTAGTCCATAACGCGGAAGTAAGCCTTGCCATTGACCTCACAGACATCGACGCGGTCGATGATGCCGGTGTAGGTGCCATCGAGCTCATTGCCCTTGATTTTGATGCTCGGGAGCTGTGCGTTCTCGCCGCCGATGCGGAGCTCAAAGTCGGTGCCGTGGAAGTCGGAGGCGCACATTTCATCATGCAGGCTCGTAAGGATGCTCATGACCTCGCGGCAGTTGCGCTTGAACATTGCCTGGAAACGCTCCGGCTGAGAGTCAAGGCCCTTCATCTGCGTGTTCTTGTACTCTTCGATGTACTTCTGTGCGATGCTGCTGACCTTTTCCTTGCTCACGTTCTGGAAGCCGTTGTGCTCGTTTTCAACTTCGCGCGCGGTGCCTTCGAGAACGAAGTGCGTGAACTTGCCGAAAAGAGGGCTACTGAGCTTACCGCGCGGCGGCTCGCGGAGCGCGAGGCCGTACTTGAGGAAGTAGTGATAACGGCAGGACGAATAGGTGTCCGTGCGCGTCGCAGAGAGATTGATGACATTGCCATAAAGTCCCTTGATGGACTGATTGCTGAGGTCGTTGAGCGTCCAGTCAGCTTTATCCATCACGCGCATCGCCGTGTTCTGCAGCGCGTCGACGGTGGAAAGAGACAGCGCGATGTCCTCGTATTTGTGCTGGTGGGAAATACGGCCAAGCAGACGACCGGCCATTTCCGTGCTGAGGAGGTCTGCATCATAGATGCCGTTCTCGCCGCATCCGCGCTCAAAGGCGACGTTATTGGGAGATGCGAACATGTTCTTAATGCGGAGTAAAAGATGCGACGGCGTTGTCGGGGCGGCAGGGTCGCTCGCATAACTGAGCACGAGCATCTTCTGCGCGCCGTGGATGACGTTGTCGATGTCGCAGAGACTGCGGTACACCAGGTCGTCCGACGTGCCGGGGAGCGAGATTTGAAACGCGCGCAGAGCGAGGATTTCATCCGGAGACAGAAGCGAGCTCGCCTGAATGTACGCGGGGAACGAACCTTCTTCCGCACCGGCGATATAACGGAGCTTCGAGTCCGTATAACGGGCGTCGCCGATGGAGAACACTTCGATTTGGTCGACGCTCACGGGGACAGTAGCGATTTTGTAGGCCTTGCAGAGGAGCTTAAAGAGCTTTACGAAGTTGCCCTGGCTCTTTTCAAGGTGCCCGATGGAGCCGTACATCTGCTCCATGGCCGTATTGAGCACGCTGCTGACCTGAGAATACTCCATTGCGAGCTGGTCGCGGTCGGTATCCATCAGTTCATCGACGATTTCCTGCAGGTGTTCGGTCAGACGGATTTCTTCGAGGAAATTGTAGAGCGCCGTGATGTAGTCGGCGACTGTCGCTTCCTTTTTGAGTGCGTCCTTGAGTTGGATGAGGGGGCCGAGGCCGCGCACGCGATATTCGTTGATGGCCTTGAGGCGGTCGGCGTCGTCACCGCGGAATTCGTGGCCGTAGCCGTCCGGATGACCGGTCCAGCCGGTCGATTCATCCGGCTCCCAGCCGCTTCCGTGAATGAGCCACGCGCGGGCGTAAGTCTCCAGCGTATCGCATTCCTCGGTCGTGAGATTGCACATGCCGCTCTTGATATACTGCAGCACATGCTCCGTCTGCATGCCGCGCGTGGCGCTGTCGAGCGCCGCGAACACAGCGAGCATAATGGGCTTCTTCGCGATTTCGTCTTTCTGGCTGTCGAGGTAGATTGGGATGCCGTACCGGCGGCAGACCGTCGAGAGGATGGGCGCGTACTTATCGAACTCGCACAGGACGATGGAGATGTCGCGGTAGCGATAGCCGTTGCGGATAGCTTTCATAATCGTGCCGGCGATGTGCTGGCACTCCTGATACGGGCTGGGGTCGCAGAAGAGCTTGATGTGCTTCTCTGCGCCGGGGATAGCGAGGTTTTTGATGACCTCGCCCGAGCAGAGCGCCTTCTGCAGCGCGGCGAGCGCGGGATGTACCTTCGTCTCTTCCTGTGAGTCCGCGATTTCTGCATCGAACTTCTTGCAGAGCATTTCTGCCGTCTGCACCGGGATTTGATGCGCAGGGCTTGCATCATTCATGCCGTCTGCCGGGAGCGTCAGCATGACGTAGGCGGACTTCATGATGATGGTGGAGAGCAATTCGAACTGCTGCATGGGGAAATCAGTGAATCCGTCGACGAACCAGGCGGTGCCGGTGAGGAAATCTCTCTCATCGAGGATGTCATTCAGGTGCGTAAGCTCCTCTGTCGCGTCTTTCGTGCCGTCTGCGCAAAGCTTTTCGTACTCCGTGTAGATTTTGGAGAGGTCGCTGAGCTTGCCGCCAAGACCCGGCTCCTTTTCGAGCATCTGCTTGGCTGCTTCTGCGAGCATGGCGAGCGTGACGCCGTGCATCTTCATCGTCGTGTAGGTGCTCAGGAGCATTTCGAGGAAGTCCGGGCGGCGGGCACTGGCCTTATAGAAATCAAGCTCCTTGATGACTTTGTCTACGGCGGCAGTCATTGCCAGCAGACGCGCACCGTCGTCCATGAGCTCTTCGTAACCGCCGCACTGCGCGTAGACGAGACGCGCGAGGCGCTTAAAGCCGACGACCTGAATGTACTGGTTGGAAAAGCTGTTGCCGAGCTCGCTGCAGCACTCCTTGTCCATGACATAGGTGGACTGCTCCGGTGTCAGGACGTAAATCTTGCTGATGCCCTGAGCCTGCATCTCGCGGATGGTGTCCATCATGGCCTTGCGGCGGACGTCGCGATTCGCATTTAAGACTAACTCTAACATTGGCTTTTCCTCTTTCTGTGATTTATCTTGCCGGGGGTTCGTTATGCCGCAACGCTGATAGTGACGGCGAGCACGGTGAGAAGCGTGATACTGATGGCACCGGACAGCCATCCGAGCACATAGGCGAATGTGCCGCCGATTTGGCTCTTAATGGCGGTTGCCCTCTGCAAGAGCATTAGGAGCACGCGCAAGGACACTGCTGCAGACAAGAACGATAATGCCTGCTTCCAACGTGAAAACCTGGCTGGGGTCATGGTGATGCTCCTTTTTTCTTAATCAACTTCGATGACTTCGTCTACGAACTGCTCGAAGTGGAGCCATTTCGACGACTTCCAAAGCTGGGCGGTACAAATTTCAAGCGCCGCCTGATGGACAGAGGTGTTTGAGCGTCGCTCGGTCGGGAGTCCGGTCCGCCGGACGAAAGCCTCCGTTCTTTCGAGAAAGTCAGCGCTGAGGATTCGCTCGACGGTCTCTTCTGCGAGCTTAATCCAAACGGTGTCTTTTACGTCGCCGATGGTGCAGGCGTACCCGGTCCGATAGCTGACTTTGCGGTCTCTTCCAGTTCCGCTGACAATGGCGCGGCCTGTGTGATACTGGATGTCGAGGTCTTCGAGAGTTATATTTTCTCTCTTCTCAACGTCATCGAGATTGTCAATGATTTTGCTTTTACTTTGCTCCATTTGCGGGCTCCTTTTTGCTGGCTTCGGCGAGATAGCGCTCCGCCGTCGGCAGGAGGCTTGCGATTTTGCTGACATAGTCGAGGTTGAAGATGGAGCGTTCCCACTTCTCCTTGTCCCAGCTCGACGTGCAGTTCGTGTAGAAGTGGTTTGTGCGGGCGGCGCTTCCGAAGAGGCCCTCGCGCAGAGTCATCAGGCGGAGAAACTCTTCCCTGCCGGCTGCGGCGTAGAGCGTGGTCTCGACCTCTTCAATGGACTTCGCTTCCTTGAGGGATTCGACCATCTTTTTCCAGTAGGACTGCAGGCGTTCCATGATGATGTCTTCGAGCGTCATATCGAGATAGCCGACATACTGCACCTGGAAGCGGGAGGCAATCAGTGCCGTGCGGTCCTGCTTATCTTCCCTCTTGCTGTAAAGGCGGACGATGGGCGTTCCCTTTTCCACACTGTTCGTGGGAGCAATCGCATGCCAGCCGCTGCCGACCTTTTCAAGGTGCTCTTTGAAGAATGGATGCTCCGGAGAGATGGTGACCTTCATCAGAGGGATGCGCTCTTCAAAGAGCGAATGTGCTTCCCACTCGATGATGACGTCGTACTTCTTCTGGACTTCATTGATGTCCTCGCTGAACTCCTCGAACACGATGTCGGAAGCGAGCTCAAGAACGGGGCGGCGGGAGCCTTTGCCCGAGGTGAAACGGCGCTTCTCTTCGGGGTATTTTGAGAGCTTTCGCTCAAGCCGATTGAGGTGTTGCCGCATTGTTTTCATGTTGAAATTCTCCTTTTCCCTTTCGCTTTCTTTATGGTGGTATTATACCATTATCGGAACATTCGTGCAACCAGAGAGCGCGTTTTTAGATGCGATTTCATGTGAAAATAGAAAAGCAGCATTACCGGATTTTCTCGGTAATGCTGCTTCGGATTAAAGGATGGGGTCCTCGATGTCGCTGTAGTCGGGCGCTTCGACTTTAATGTCCTTTTTGTAGCTGAGGTCGAAGATTTCGGACATCTCGCAGTTGACGATTTCGCTCGCATTGTCTGCACTGGGCTTGGTGAGCGTCGAGGTCGTCGCCATGTAGACGATGTTGACGTCGTCGTCCCAATCGTCGGTCACAATGATGGAGTGGATTTCGTAAACCGTGTTGCTCTCCAGTGCGTCGATTTTAACGATATCGTGCTCCTTCTCCCAATACTGAGAGAGATGGATGGTACTCTCAAAGCTCGCGCCGGAAGGCACTTCGCCGGTCGTGAGCGTGCTGTACATCTCAAAACCAACGCCGGGCAGGTCGACGAACTTCGTCACCATCAGCGTGCAGTAGTCATCGTTGTAGAGGACATACTCAGGCTTCCAGCCGTAGGCGTCCTCGTCGATTTTTGTGATGTCGAAGGGCAGCTCGCTCAGGTCGGGCATCTTCGGCGTGTCGGCGTCGGTATCGTCGGTATTAGCATCGTCCGTTTTGGCCTCCTCTGCCGGGGTATCCGCGGGGGCTGTGGTGTCCGCCTCGGCGGGCGTTTCTTCCGTGGGTTCGACCGGTTCGGCATCTTCCGTCGGTGCTGCAGAGCCGTCTTCGGTGTTGGCTGTATCATCCGTTGCTTCCGGGGCCGGAGCAGGTTTGGTGCTCTCGATGGTCCACTTCTCCTCCGCCGTTTCATCCGTCACCTTGTGAGACATGATGCCTTCCGGCCATTTGTTGTAGTAGGAGTGAAGCTCTGCGACATCGTCGCCGCACTTCGTGTAGAGAGAGCCGACGTCATACGCATTGAAGGCCTCGGATGAAGAGTACGACTGCAGGCGGTCGTAGACATGGATGTCGTCGAACGGGATACGCTTTTCTTCTCTGTGAGAGAAAACGGACGTCAGCACGACCGCGAGGACGATAATGGCGACAACGCCGCCGGCGATGGGGATGATTTTCTTTTTGTACTTGGTGAAGAACTCTTTTACGTCTTCTTTGAACTCCTGAAAGTCCATGGGATATTCCTCCTTTTTCTATTTAAGTTTGTTCGTCGTCGTTGCTGGTATAGCACGAGATGATGCTGCCGATGGCTTCCGCCGTCAGTTTTAGGATGCTTTCAGACACGGCGAAGTCGTCTTTTTCGGGCGATAGGACCAGAAGCACGCTCTCGTCATTGACTTTGTAGCTGTACAGGAACTCCTGATTCGTGCCGATGTTGGGAAGCTGCCCTTTCTTGCCTTCCATGGCCGCTTGATAGACGCAGGCGAGCGCCTGACTCGTACTTGTGACGAGCTGCTTGTCCTTACCGCCTGCGTAGAGCTTTGCGGCCATATTCGTGGCGCTCGGGCCGTCGATTTTAGTGCCGTTGAAGACGCAGGCGATGACTTTGCCGTCCATGGTTGTCTCGTAGGTGCGAAGGAAGGCGCAAATCTTTCGGCGAAGCTCCTGCTCCGTGTCGATGTCAGGAAGGAACCCGATGAATCGCTGACCGCCCGTTTGGATGATGCAGCATTCATACGCGATGTCGTTCGGCAGGCGGAGCTTATCCCGAACGACTTTTGGAATATTGTACCGCCCGGCGACGTCCGGTTTTCTTTTTATGCCTGTCCGTTCAATGCGGCAGGTCACAACTTTACTTGCCAAAATGGGCCCTCCTTTCAATCATCATCAATGTCGTGCTCCGGTTGTCCGACGCGGATGACGAGCACGACGGCAAAGGCAATCAGAATGAGAAATGCCGCCCACAGCGAAAGATTGCTGTGCGGGAGCTTCAGCGCCAACTTCGTGAGCTCCGAGATATAGACCGCCATGCACGCACCGAAGGTGAGCTCCGTGATGCAGCAGATGGGTGGAATCTTCGCCCTGCAGTAGCGGCATCTACCGCCGGAGGCGAGGTAGCTGATGACGGGGATGAGGTCGAGAAGGTGGAGCGTGTGCCCGCAGCTATCGCAGTGGGAGCGCCCGCGCATCCAGGACTCCCCTGTTTTGCGCCGCATGATGTAGCAGAGATATCCGCTCCCGATGCAGGAGCCAAAGAGAAAGCCGAAGAAGACCGGAAGAAATGTGTAGACGAAATATTCCGCACTCATTCTTCTCCCTCCTCTGCTCTTCTGCACATCTCATGCCATGCCTGCACGTACCACTGATTCTCGATGTCTCCGTCTGTGATGTCGGCAAAATCTGCCTCGCTTTGGATGCGCGCCCACCAGCTCTCTGCGCCGTAGACGATGCGCCCGAGCGCCGGCACGAAGATGGGTGGCGTGCTGTACTGCACGATGCGCAGCACTTCCGTTTCCTTGCAGTAATTTGCGTAAAGGTCAGAGCCGATATCGTGGAGCAAAAAGCCAAGATGCGTCTTCTCGCTTTCACCCGAAAGGCGGACCTTGACGAGCTCGGCCTTCTTGCCGTCTGCTGGGATATCCATGTGTGTGAGTACGAGCTCTCGGACCGTCAGCGGGAAAGTGAGATACCGGCTGGCATAGTCGGGGCAATTATCTTTTCCGACCTCATGCTTTTCACTGCACGTCGCCCAGCTTTTCGAGGCGCTGGCAAGGTCCGGCTTGTACCGCGCGCAGGTGTCGCACGTCTTCTCCGGATTGCGGATGTGGGAGACAAGGTCTTCGCAATCCTCCGGAAGCTCGGCGAGCTCACGGAGCTTGCGCGCGATGTCTTCCATGGGGAGCTGGCCTGTCGAAACGCAAAGCGCCAGCTCTGTCAGTCGCGCCCGCAGATTTTCGTTTTCGTTCAAAGTGGTGTCCTCCTCAGGTGCCAAGCACCGGTCTGGTGTTCGGCAGCATATATGCGCGGAAGGTGTAATCGTTTTCCTCGACGGGCAGCTCTTTGCTCTCCGTCACGATGGACTCCCCGCGGCAAAGGCCCCACTCCCCTTCTCTGTTGTCGTACTCAACGTAGACAGGCGTTCCTTTGAGCCCGTATAACTCACCGGAAGAGAGCGGGTAGTGCTCTGTCGCCACGGCGCGCGCCGCAGTCTGCGAGATTTGAAGGTTGAGCTGATAGACCCGCTTTGAGATGTTCGTGATGAACAGGTTTCGGAACCGGTCTTTCTGCTTGATGCGGTACGCCTGGTCCTCTGCCGCGTTGCGGCGGCTGATGAGCGAGAGCAGCTCACGGTCGAAGTGGTGCGTGCCGTTTTCCTTGCTCGTGTGATAGCCAAGGAGCCAGAGGACGGAGACGCCGAACGCATAGGATGTCGTGAGAAGCTGCTGAGTCGTTGGCTCCATCTCGGGATTCTCGATGAGGATTTCCGCTTCGCGGGTCTTGATGTGGCAGGCGTTGGCGAATTCGTCCAGCGTCATGTCTCCTTTGAGTTCCTGTAAGCGGTCGCTCGGTAATACGAGAGGAGAAACGAAGCCGAACGCGGTCAGCTCCTCCTGGTAGTTGTGATGCTCCGCACGTTCCGCGCGCGTGACTGCGCCGTCATCGGAACGCAGGTTCCGCCTTTTGTTAATGGAGTCTGATATGATTCCCATGAGAGCACCTCATTTCACAGCAGAATGGTCGATGTGAGGAAGTAAATGCAGTAGGACGGGAAAACGAAGCAGGCGACCGGGAACCGGCAGCCCTTGAGTTTCCCTTTCTTCGTCAGCACATGGTAGATGGCGTAAATCAGAATGGTCTCCATCAGGACGATGCCAAGAGATAAAAGCCCGAGCGCAAAGCTGAGTGCGAGGTACAGCTTGATATCCCCGCCGCCGCTGTGCTGATGGAGCGCCTTTTCGGCAACGACAATGATGAGCACCATTGCCGCGAGATTGACGAACTTCATCAAAAAAGAACCTGAGGTGAAAAATCCTGCGGCGAGGATGAGGATAGGGATGGCGTTCGGGATGATTCTCTTTTTGTAGTCCGTATGGCATGCGACGGCGAGCAATACGCCGATGGCGATGCCGGAAAGAAGCGGCAGATAGCGGCTCAAACTTCGTCAACTCCCTTTACATTCTTTTTTTAACGAAATTATACCGCTATCAGAACACAAAAGCAACTGGTGAAAAGGCGAAAAAGCGGGTGATTCCTGTTTTCTAATGGGATTTCCCCGCGCCTCTGGCGCTGGATGGCATCAAGTCAATCCTCCTGGTGTTGCCAGAGCTTGTCGATGCACTTCGGCTCCTGGAGCATATTGAGAAAACGCCGCTCTTTATCCGGCTTCACACGACCACCACCTTCAAAATCATTCTGATAATGATGATATTATACCGTTAATGAGGCTATAATTGCAACCGGTGAATGCGCGCTTCGCTGTTTCTTGTTTAATATTAGGGACAGTATTTTTCGCAACCGTCCCGGCACCCTTTCTTTTGGCTCGCATAGGCGCTCCCCGATTGCGGACGCGCACGCCGTATGGTATACTGCGGGCAAGAGATAGCGTGCTCCATCAAAAGAAAAAAAGGAGACAAGAGAAATGACAGAGGCAATGAGACCGTATCTGAGAGATAGGAAGCTGGACGTGCCGCTTCGCAATAAGGACGACTCGGTGGCACTTATCCTTGAGTGGTTCCTGCATGGTATCAATGAGGTGGAGGTCCCCGACCGTATCGCCGGGCAGTTGGAGGATGCACAGTATAACCGGGAGCTCTACGAGAAGCTCGGCTGGCAGGAAGAGCGGCACTTCGATGTCGTCAGTTCGTTCTGGAGCGTGTTTGCCTGCGCCGTCATCGTCGAGGTACACGAGAATGTGTACCCCTGCAGCCGCCGCTACTATACGTTCCCGGACTACGTGGGATATTTTACCCCGCGGATTTCCGGCGGGAAGATGGGCTTTGGTAAGGGCAAGGACAGGAATCCGTCGTTTGAGGAGAAGTATTTCTCGAACGAGTACCCGGCGATTCGCAAAGTCGTCGACGGCACGGTGGCGTCTTATCCTAAGCTGAAAGAGTTTGCCGCTCTTACCCACTCCGTCGCGAATTTCAGCCCGTGCCCGGCGGCCCCATTCAACGGAGCGAAAGGTACCTCTCCGCGCGTGCACGACTTCCTGCCGCTCTTCGCTGACTTCATCGAGACGCACGGAACTCCCGCCGCGCCCGAGATGGGTCAGTCGTGGAAGAGCTGGCTCATCCGGAACAGAGAACGTCTCTTCCTGGAGAGCTACTATGAAGTCTATACGGCCTCGGATGGCAGTGAACATATCCGTGGTATCCCCTTCTTTGACGGCCAGTCCTTGACCCAGCCCCTGCCCCAGACGAAGGAGGAAGTGACGGCTTGCCTCGATGAGATGGTGCGCCGCATCTATGACCGTGCAGAAACGATGTCCGATTTTGCGTCCCTCAAGAGATAAGTAGGTAGTGGAAACACAAGTACGAGAAAGAAGAGGTGCGGATATATGATTTACGCGGCATCGGACCTGCATGGGCAGTGGGACAAATATCAGGAGCTTGTGAAAAGGCTGGCTCTCAATGATGGAGAGAACGAGCTCTACCTTTTGGGCGACCTCATAGACAGAGGCCCCGGAAGCTGCAAGATACTTCTGGACATCAGGAAAAGAGACAACATCCATGCGCTGTTCGGGAATCACGAATACATGGCTGCGATGTGTCTGAGCTGGGTCTTGAAAGAGATAACCAAAGACAGCATAGACGACCTGACGGAGCTTCAGATGGCGACGCTGGATGAATGGATACTCAACGGTGGCGGCGCGACGATGGCGGAGCTTCACAAGCTTACAGCAAAGGAGAAAAGAGCGGTGTTCAACTGCATCTGCAACATGGACCTTTACGCTGAGGTGGAGACCTCTGGCCGCTCTTTCCTCCTGACACACGCCGGCCTCAATCACTTCGAGGCGCGCAAGGACATTTGCGAGTATCAGTTGCGAGATTTTATCTTCGGGCGCTCGTTCCTTGAGCAGGAGTTCTACCCCGACCGCTATCTGGTCTTCGGACATACCCCAACGAGGGAGATTCACAAGATGCTCGGCGAGCCGCCGACGGATGACATCATCTTTCACAAGAGCAAAATCGCCATCGACTGCGGTTGCTGCTACGATGGCGGACGCCTGGGCTGTCTGAATCTCGACACGCTGGAGACGTTTTATATCTGATTTTGCGCTTTCGTCAGTATTAGCGATTCGACTTCGAAAGTCTAATGCTGGCGAAAGGTTTACCGTTGGTTTTACAAATACGTTGATGGTTTTTTAATTCCCGCTCTTCCCTATTACGCCCATCCCGGCAGGCGCGCTCTGCATCAGCGCCCGATAGAACGAATTGGAGGTATTGCGTGAACGAAAAGTTAGAGCAGCAGTTGCAGGCTGACTTCCCCTTTATGGTGACAAACAAGGTCGACGGTGAAGAGAATCTGTACCGCCGTTATGGCTGCGACTGTGATGACGGCTGGTACGGCCTGATTCACGACATGTGTCAGGCTATCTCGAAGCGATATGCCGAAGACGGCCTTCCGGTCGACCTCATCCCTACGCAGCTCAAAGAGAAATATGCGACGCTTCGCTTCTACTACACCTTTGAAGGTGCTCAGGGCGGAAGCGCTGCCATAGACCTTCCTGGCGGTCAGAACCTGCGCTTAGAGCCCGAGAACGGAGCGCCGCGGGATGAGCGCAAGGAGCTCCTCTGGCGCGATGTGGCGCAAATCGTCCGTGTCTACGAAGCGAAGAGCAGCGCCGTCTGCGAAAAGTGTGGAAGCACAGATGGGGCATCCATCCGTAAGGACCTCGGCTGGTGGCGAACTCTCTGCAAGGACTGCTATGAGAAGCGGCTCGCGCAAAAGGCAGGGAAGGGCAACTGACGGTCCTCCCCTGCGATGATGAAAAAAGAGTGGCACCTCAAGGGGGGCCGCTCTTCTTGTCTTTCTCGGCTTCTATCGCTCTCTGCACACGCCACCACATCTTTGGCGACTGGTGTCCCGCGATGGCTTTCTCCTGCATGACTTCCTTTTTCTCCGGGTCGATGAAAAGAAGGAATGTGTTCGCGTTGAGGAGCCGCGGCGGCTCACAGAGATGGTGCATCATGCTCTCTGACGTCAGGACGAACGTGTGGCTCGTGCGCTCTGCGGTGATTTCGTTCGAAAACGCCACCTCTGCGACAAAGTCGCGGAACACGGCGTCGAGCTCGCTCACAGGCATTCTCCGGCATCCTTGGAAAGAGAAGAACCTCTGTGTGAATCGTCCTTGTGTAAGGAGGCAATACTTCTCCTGTAGGGTCTCCCCTTCGACGCAGCACACCTTCCCTCTCTGGATGGCTTCCTCAACGGACATACCAAAGGCCCGTTCAGTAATGATTTCGCGGAGTTCTTTCTCACTAAGCACTGCTCCGGGAAGTATTGTCGGTTTCTCCCCTTCACCGGTGACGAGCCAGTTGAGTGTGACGTCCGTGGCAAGTGCGATGCGCTTGAGAAGCACCTCGGATGCGGTCTTCGTTCCGCGTTCAACAGTTGCAAGATAATTTGGCCCGACGCCCACCTGGGCAGACAGTTCTTTCTGCGTTAATTCCTTGCTTTTCCGGGCGGTCCGGATACGATATCCGATGCTGTCGTGGTCGATATCTTTGAGCAAAGTCGTGTCACCATCCTTTTCATTCTTAAATCTACGTCATTATACCGTTATTTAGCGTCAGATACAAGCGCCTTGGGCGGATTTGGACAAAAAAAGAAGAGCGCCACCGGGATGGTGTCGCTCGATATTCTATCATTGAGGGTTATGTTGGCAGAAAGAGATGGTGGACAAAGGAGGTGCGAAAAAGGCAGCGCTGAAAAAGAATGGAAGAGCGGTTCTACCGTTCCGTCGTGCCGTATTTCTCAAGAAGGTACTGGTTGTACTCCCTCTTGAGGAGCTGCTCGACGATGGACTTTTCCTCCTCTGATGCCGTGCCCCAGGAGATGCCGTGCTTGCGGCAGAGCCGCATGAAGATTTCGAGGTGCTTGTGACTGCCCTTATTCTGCGCCGCCGGAATGAGGCGGTTTCTCTGCGGGCGTCTTTTTTGCATGGGCTGAGTCTCCTTCTCGTGCGGGCGCTCTGGCTCATGGAAGAGCGGGCTTCTTGTCGCCTCTTTCCCCTATAATAGCATAAAAAGAAAGGCGCTGCACCCCTAATTTGGGATGCAGCGCCTTAAGTTCAAATGAATTGCCAAGCCTCCTACGAGAGTGCCGCTTCTGCCTGCTGTTCGTACAGTGTGTCCATCTCCTGCCACACTGGGCAGTCAATGCAGACGGTATCGAAGTCCTTCAAGTGAATGACTTCCTTTCCACGCTGTATCATGTGGTCGCTGTGAGGGCAGGAATCGCAGTAGCGCCAACAGTCGTCGACGGTGGGAGAACGCTCTGCACGTTCTTTGCCGGTCAGAGTGTTCCACGGTCTTGCGTCCGGCTGTACGTTGTGGTGAGCCAGAGGGCACGTGGTGCTGACGCCGAGAAGAGGAGGCAGATTCTCCGCTGCCGGCTTATTCGTGTGGCCGCACGGATATCCGCAGATGCACTCCCCGCCTCCGCAGATGAGCTCTGCGATGCGCTCGGGTGTTTTGCGCGCAGGATTACTCATCGAGTGCACCTTCTTCCAGAAGAATGTCATCGTCGAGGTCGAGCATCGACGTATGCCCTGTCACCTTAACGAGGATATAGTTCTCCGGTTCGACGCCCACGATTTCGTACGTGCTGCCGACGAGACACGGGCTGTCGACGAGCTTGTTAGAAATGAGGTCAAGGAAGTCATCAAACTCTCCGTTAATGGCGTCCTGCAGGTTGATGCGGACGACGCCAGAGATGATGTCACCTTTCTGCTTCTCGATGATTTCGGTGGCGGTATAGGGCTTTTTCAAGACCTTCATACCGCTGGATGGAAAGATGAGAAGCGTCGGTGTATCCGCCGGCATATCGTACAGAAAGTGGCAGACGTCCATATCGCTTACCGCGACATAGATGCTGTCGTTTTCTGTCGACAGGAAGGATGCCGTATCCACCTGACTCAGAACCTTGAGGGAAATGACGCCGCTGGGTCTCGCGAAATCCCACGTGTTCCAGAATCCATATTCGAGAATGTTCTGGATGGCGGTGCTGAGTTGGACAGTTGCGACTTTTTCATCATAGGTGATGCCTTCGAGAAGGTCGTGTCCACGCGCGGAACGCATGAGTGTGACGACCTTCTGGTTGTTGACGAAAGATGTCTTTACGACGGCGAGGTTGCTGGCAATTTGCTTTTTGCTGAGATACATTTTGAAATCCTCCTTTTGTTTTATTTTTGAGAAGCTCGCGCGCCATCACTCTTTAAGGCTGGCGCGCAGGTCGTGAATGATGTATTCCACATCGTTCAGCTTGCCGGTGATGGTGAACGCGCGGACGAAATCGTTGAGCAGCATATGGTCTGCGGTGAATCGGGCGGACAGATATCTCGCGGCATCATTGGCATTGATAAATTCCTCTGTTGCCTTCTTATCCGACACGGTGATGGTGGAAATCATTTTCCCCTTCTCCATGCAGATTTTCGAGATGGTGCCGTAAGAGTCGGTGCCGCGCGAAATGGCTGCGAGTTCATTGACACGCAGAACGGTCTTGTCAGCGCTGCAGTTCTGGCAGCTTTCGACAATGCCCTTGATGAAGAAATAGAACTTCGTCTTCTTTGCTTCCTCCAAGAGCTCCTGTCTGGTAATGACCTGTACGAACTGACTCATGATAGAATCCTCCTGAAATTTGATTTTGTAGTAAGAAAAAGGAGGTGGCTTTCGCCACCTCCTTGGGATGTGTTATGCGTTTTCGGACGGCGTGTACGCCTGCACTTCCGGTTCCGGTTCGAGGAACTGGATGGAGTTGCATATGACCTTGCAGCCGAAGTCGCTGTGTTCAACGTTGCCGATAACGATGAGAGCCACGCCTTCCTTGAGCTTGGGACCATAGGCCTCGTAGGCCTGCGGGAAAACGGTGACATCCAGCTTGCCGGTACGGTCTTCAATCGTCATAAAGCACATCTGCTTATGAGATTTCGTCGTCAAGTCACGCTTCTGCGTGATGACGCCCGCGACACGGACCTGTTTTCCATCTTCGACGTTTGACGGGTTGCCGTCTTCATCATCGCAGAGGTCAATGAGCTTGTGTGTGGTCTTCCCTTCCACTTCCTGCTTGTATTCGTCAATGGGGTGACCGCTGATATACATACCAGTCGAGTCCATCTCCATCTTGAGAAGTTCTTTCTTCGAGAACTCCGGAACATCCGGATACTCAGCATTTTCAAGGAAGTGATTGACCTGCGGCGTATTGTCCTCAGCGTTGCCGGAGAAGAACATATCCTCCATAGAAATCTGCTCCTCCACGTTTTTCTTACGTGCGGCAGAAGTCAGCTTGATGAACTTCGGCAGAGCTTCGAGCATCTGCGAACGAGTCTGTTCGCAGTAGTCCATAGCACCGGACATGATGAGCGCTTCAATCGTCTTCTTATTGCAGGAGGCGACGGTGCGTTCCATCAGGTCCTTGAGGTCCTTGTACGGGCCGCGGCTGTGGCGCTCCATCGTCAGCTCGTTCAGAACAGCCTTGCCGGTGTTCTTGATGGCGAGCAGGCCGAAGCGGATACCGTTCTCTTCCACGGAGAAGTTCACCTGGCTGATGTTGACGTCCGGCGGTAAAACCTTGATGCCTGCGGTATCGCAGTCGCTGATATACTTCAGCAGGTTCTTGGTATTACCTTCCGAAGCGGCGTTGCTCATCAGAGCTGCCATAAATTCACGCGGGTAATAGCAACGCAGGAATGCGGTCTGATAAGCCACAACGGCATAAGCAGCAGCGTGGCTCTTATTGAACGCATAGGATGCGAACGATGCCATCTGCTCCCACAGAGCTTCTGCTGTTTCCCTGGGCACGCCGTTTCGGACACAGCCGGGAACGTCGATAGAGCCGTCTTCATTCAACTTACCGTTGATGAAGATTTCGCGCTCCTTCTCCATCTTTTCCTTCTTTTTCTTTGCCATGGCGCGGCGGACGAGGTCTGCGCGGCCATAGCTATAACCAGCGAGCTCACGGACGATGGCCATGACCTGTTCCTGGTACACGATACAGGAGTATGTGTAACCGAGGATAGGCTCCAGTTTCGGGTGGAGATAGGTCATCTTTTCCGGATGATGCTTGTTCTCAACGAAGGTCTGGATGGAGTCCATCGGACCCGGGCGGTACAGTGCGATGACAGCGATAAGGTCGTCAAGACACGTCGGCTGCAGGTTACGAAGCGTACTGCGCATGCCATCCGATTCGAGCTGGAAAACACCAGTCGTATCGCCGCGGCTGAGCATCTCAAAGACGCGAGGGTCGTTCATCTGCAGCTTGCCGAGAACGATAGGCGCAAGGCCCAGTTCTCGGCGCTCGCCGTTGACGCTTTCCTTGCAGTCTTCGAGCACCGTAAGTGTCTGCAGCCCAAGAAGGTCCACTTTCAGCATACCGGTAGCTTCCAGAGAGCCCATGTCGAACTGAGAGACCAGGCGACCTTCCGTCATACGGACGGGGACGTAGTCGCTCAGAGGACCCGGAGCAATCACAATGCCGGCGGCGTGCGTCGACGTGTTGCGCGGGAGTCCCTCAACACTCATAGCGACATCGAGCAGCTTCTTGACGCTCTCTTCTGTCTTGTAGCGCTTTTTCAGCGTCTGGTTCGAGTCGAGCGCCTCGCGCAGGGACACGCCCTGCGGAATCTGCTTGCTGATGTTCGTATAGAGCGAACTGTCAAAGCCAAGGGCCTTTCCGACGTTCTGGATAGCACTGCGAGCCGCCAGCGTGCCGACCGTATTGATTTGCGAGATATGGTCCGCGCCGAATCGCTCAGCGATATGGGCGATGACAGCCTCGCGGCCATTCGGGTCGACGTCGATGTCGATATCCGGCATCGTCACACGCTCGGGATTGAGGAAACGCTCAAACAGAAGACCGTACTGAGTCGGCTCCAGCTCGGTAATACCGAGGCAATAGGAGACGCTGCTGCCGACGGCGCTGCCGCGTCCGGGTCCGATACTGATGCCGTTCTTCTTTGCGAAGGCAATGATATCGAACACGATGAGGAAATAGTCGACGAATCCCATCTTTTCGATGACTCCCATCTCCATTTCCAGTCGAGGCAGGTACTTCTCCCACCTGTTGCCATAGCGGCGCTTCAGGCCGGCGGTGCAGAGCGTGCGGAAATACTCCTTGTTTGACTTCCAGCCTTCCGGCAGAGGGAACGTCGGCAGCTTGTAGCCGCCCTGTTCAACAAGCTCGATTTCCACGTTGCACTTATCCGCGATGACCTGCGTGTTGGCCAGTGCCTCCGGGGCGATAGAGCCGAAAATCTCGGTCATCTCCTCTTCGGACTTGAGATACCAGTGGTCGGGGTTGCCATAGCCGAGAGCCGTTTCATCGGTCACGGTCTTACCCATGCTCATGCACATCAGAACGCGCTGAGCAAAGGCGTCCTTCTTCTCGACATAGTGAACGTCGTTTGTGGCGACGAGCTGAATGTCGAGGGCCTTCGCGAGCTGAATCAGCGGGAAGAGGACCTTTTTCTGGTCTTCCAAGCCGTGATACTGCAGCTCGATGTAGAAGTCCTCACCAAAGATATCTTTGAGCTCCTGTGCTTTCGCATAAGCGCCCTCTTTGTCTCCTGCGAGCAGCTTAGCGGGGATATCCCCCTGCAGGCAAGCAGAGAGGCAAATGATGCCTTCGTGGTACTTCTTGAGAAGGTCCATGTCGATGCGCGGCTTGTAATACAGGCCGTCGGTCGCAGCGATGCTGGCCAGCTTGAGCAGGTTGTGATAGCCGGCGGTGGTCTTAGACAGCAGGACGATGTGCCCGCTTGACTTTGTGGCTGCTGACTTCTCATAGATGGTGGTCGGTGCCGTGTAGAGTTCGCAGCCGATGATGGGCTTGATGCCGACATCCTTACAGGCGTTGTAGAACTCGACAGCGCCGAACATGTAGCCATGCTCGGTGATGGCCAGTGCCGTCTGACCAAGCTCTTTTGCCTTCGCAGCGAGCTTGTTGTAACGGCAGTGCCCGTCCAGTAACGAATACTGACCGTGGCAGTGAAGATGCGTGAAACTCATTTTGAAATCCTCCTTATAACATTTTAATTGATTTCGTCGGTATTACAACTTCAAACTCGAAATCCTAATACTGACGAATGATGGAATATATAAAAAGACACCTACCTCGTGAAGAGATAAGTGTCTTGATTACAGAAATCAGATTGTTGACTTGGCTCCCTTGGGAGTCTGGATGATGACGTTCCGCAGATACTGCGGCAGAATGATGACTTTAATACAGGTATAATGTACACCAAATCAGAACGCCCGTCAACACGAAAATAGGAAAAACTGTGTTACAGCGGATTATAATTTTGCTGCATTGCAAAAATGCGTGAGTCATGTAGGTCATGGTCTATTAGCCAGCCCCGAAGTGATGTTGGATTTGTGGAGCAGTTGAAGACGACGGTTTCCCCGATTTTGAAACGGTACCTCAGTATCGTCGGTTTTGGTGCATAGCTAACGCAATATCCTATTTAGGCGATAAAACTATTGACATCCTATTTAGGATATGCTAATATTTAAGCATCCCAAATGGGTGATGCCCCTGCTGTGGGCCTAACGTGTAAAACAAATTTTGCTATAAGAAGGTAAAAGCCATGGAGAACAAATACATTTATGAAGCACTGGATGTGAAGGACAAAAAGGGCAGCTTTGCTGCTTGCGAGGGTCTTTGGCAGCCTGCGACGGAGGATTCCGTTAAGGCCATCGTTGAGCGCGTGAAGGCATGCTGCGAGACCGATGAAGCCGTTCGTGAGAAGAACCCCGGCTATGTCGGTATCGCCCGTTCCGCCAAGGATTATGAATGGGAGAACGTCAAGAAGCGCCTCGACGCCGGTAAGGTCGTGGATGGCCTTGTTCTCTACATCCGCAAAGCTATGCCAGATGCTCCCAAGTGTCCCGAGTGCGGGTGCAGCATCCTGGACGGCGGCTATCATGTCCCGACCACCGGCGAGAACATCTGCTCTGACTGCGGCGCGCCCGGCGTTCGGACCCACTGATAGAGAGGTGAGCAATATGGATAAGGATTATATTTACGAGTCTCTCGACGCAAAGGATTTGAAGAGAGAGAATAACGGCAACTTCGCGGCTTGTGAAAGTCTTTGGCAGCCGTGCTCCGCAGATGGTGTCAAGCAAATCGTGTCCCGCATTCAGGATTTCTGTGAGTTCGACGCCGACTTTCTCGCAAAGAACAAAAACTATGACGGCATCCCCTACTCCACCGAGGATTATAAGTGGGAGAACGTCGTGAAGCGTCTGGACGCCGGCAAGGTCGTGGATGGTCTCATCACCTACGTCCGCAAAATCATACCGGATGCACCTAAGTGCCCGACTTGCGGGTGCAGCATTCTGGATGGCGGGTATCACAATCTGTTTTCCAAGAAACTGTTCTGTTCCAGTTGCGGTGCACGCTTGGCCAAGGAGCTTTCCAGCGCGGACGGCAAGACCCGCATCTATGTCAACAGCATTCATGTCACCTACGTCAATAAGGCTCTCTATGCGTATTTCCTTCGCGAGACCGGTCTGACCGACTTCCCCGGCTGGGTGCGCGAGCTCGCCGATGCTGACTTTGGTATCTATCTCTGCGATGAAGAGAGTGTCGACCAGCTCAAGAAGGCTGTTTCCGAGGCTCTTTACGACTCTATCCGTGAATGGCTTCAGTATCGCATGCGTCTTGAACTCGATATGTGAGTTTTACGAGAAGGCCCTCAAATATCCATCTTGGATATTTGAGGGCCTTGTTCTATACCGGCGGCGTTGTATTCCACGTTGGCAGTCCGGTCTGCACCAGCGCCCAGCTCGATGTATGTGCGTTAATGCGGAGCGAGCTTTGTTCGTTGCTTGGTATAGCCAGATGCACGATGAGCTTTTTCTTCGCTCCCGGCAGCATAACGGCAGCCACTTTCTCTGTTTTGGAAGCGACGTTGTTTCCTTGTCCGTCCGTCAGATACACGACCGTTTGGACCTGGTAGGCGAATGTATGCGTATTGTTCTCGACCTTAATCGTCGTATAGAGGCATGTGTTGTTCGCGTCCATTTCGTGCGAAAGGATTTCTGTGTCGACGCTGCCCCACGGAGGCAGCGAGAACCAGGTGATGATGAGAAATAAAATGAACCAGATGACTCTTCGTGACCCGGATGGCCGCCGGCGATGGTACTGCGGCTCATAGGCGTAGTCGTAGTCATAATCGTATTGCCGAAGTGGGACCGCCATAGTGAGGAGCTCCTTTCTCATAGCAAAAATAAAGAAGCCTAAAATATCCAACTTGGATATTTTAGGCTTCCGATGTATCGGGAGAGGCCGACGGCAAAGTGTGACGAGTCATAGGCTTTACCGCCGACAGGGAGTTGGCAAAATTAAGTGGCGTCACGAAGTGCGGTGACGCGGTCGATTTCTTCCTTGGAATGCGGTGTTCCGCCTGCGTTCATCTCGATATACCAAGTCAGAACTTCTTTCTTCGATTTGAGGTCGTTGACATGCACGCGGACGGTGTTAGTAATGGACAATCGGTCTTCGAACTCTCGATAGTACGAGCCAAATGCAGGGAACTCGTTGCCGAGAAAGCGCAGAATGGCCGTGATACGCTGCAGGCCGTCGACGCAGACGAAATCGTCGTATGCGCCGTCGGGTACGGCGTTGTGCCAGGACGGTTTGTTGAAGTACAGGTCTCGGCCTGTGCGACCGCCGCGGAGCAGAAATTCGATGTAGGCGATTTCCTGCTCGCGTGTCCAAACGTGGCCACGCTGGAAGTCAGGATTGAGCTCAAGACCGTCTTTCTGTTCGTCGGCAATCCAATCTTTGAGGAAAGGAAGAGAGCAGTCGATGGCATAGCTGCCGTCTCTCGTGAACCGCGGAATTTCTTTGAACTTCGTATATTTCATAGTGAGGCGCTCCCCTTTCTTTCGATGGTGCTATTATACCACATACGATAGGAACCTCGCAACGAGTGAACGTGGAAAACGAACATTTCGAATAGTTTTTTCAAAATAATGTCTGATGTTTCAATAAGGCACTTGATTTTGCAATTTTCTGGTGTATGATTATAGCGAAAGGATGTTGTGTGAGATGGGGATATACCATTACGTTGTCTTGTCAAATTACGGGGAGAGCATTTTCCTGATAGACAGGTTCCCGAGGCGCTTTTCTGAGCTTGCAAGGAACGTATTCGACGAGAACGATGTTCGCGTCTTTGGTGTGTTCTGCTGCCATGACCACGCGCATCTTGTCTTTCGCATTGTAAATCAGTGCCTTACGCCCGAGTACGTGATGCGGCGCATCATGTGGGAGACGGAGCGAGCGCTCTCTTGTGAGTTCTTCTATTACCTACGAAAGCGTGTTCTGTGGGCGAGACGCTATTTGTCCTGGAACGCCTACAAAGTCCTCTGCAGACGCTGGTGAATCATACATAAGGAGGAGACAAATCGTCTCCTCCTTATTTTAAATTGTTTTAACTTGGCTACGGTTTGCAGGTGCCGCAGGGGTGATAACCGGCATTGACTGCCTCTTCCCTGTTGCTGAACGTGATGCGGTTGGACTCTTTCGGAAGGTTTTTGCAGGTCGGCGTATGGAATGTCTGAGAGTTGATATTGCCGATGTAAGGCTCCTCGCTGCTTCCGGTGGACATCTGGCCGGAGCCGTCTGCAATCGTTGGGTTCAACTCCTCGCTCGTTGCAGACTTTGCGGTCTCCCATGTGAGCGTTTTGCCATCGGAGCGGCAGGTGATATCGCCCTGTAAGTCTGTGCGGTAGACGGTCACGTCAGCGTCTCTGAGCTTACTCAGGGTCTCTTCGTGAGGGTGCCCGTAAGAGTTGTACTGTCCGCAGGAAATGACAGCGTAAGTTGGTTCGACTTCGCGCAGGAAGCGATAGCTGGTCGAGGTAGAGCTGCCGTGGTGGCCGACCTTGAGGACGTCAGCTTTGATGTCTGCTCCGGAGTTGAGGAGGTCTTCTTCCGCCGTCTGCTCCATGTCACCGGTGAACAGGAACGTCGTATCACCGTACTCGACACGCAGGACGATAGAGTTGTTGTTGGGGTCGGTGTACTCCTTCGTCGGGCCGAGGACAGTCACCGTGGCGCTGCCGATGTTGAAGGTGTCGCCCACATTAGGCACTTCAAACTCTGCGCCACCCTGTTCAAGATACTTCACTGTGTTCTGAAAAGCCTTGGACGTATAGCTGGTCGTAGAGCAGTAGGCGGTCTCCGCGTGAGCATAGTTCAACGCACCAGCGAGTCCTCCGATATGGTCTGCATCCCGGTGTGTCGCTACCAAAACCTTAAAGGTGTCGATTTCGCGGTCTTTGAGGTAGGTGTACATGGTGCTCGATGCGCTCACATCGCCGCCGTCGATAAGCATATACTCACCGTCACAGGAGATGAGGGAAGAGTCGCCCTGCCCGACGTCGATAAACGTCACAGAAAAGTTGCTTGTCTGTGTAGAGTCGGTCTGGCCTTCGCTCGGGACAGGAATGTCTGCTGGAAGTGTTGTAATGTCCCCACATGCCGTAAACGTGAGTACAACGCTCAGCAGCAGTGCGATAATAATATTTCTATGTCTCATGTCGTTGTTTTTCCTCCTGCCGCAGCGGTTACCAGTTGATAGGGGTGCTGCCGGCCTTGATAAGTTCGTTGTTTGCCCACTGGAAAGGCTTACTGCCAAAGAAGCCGCGGTACGCGGACAGTGGGCTCGGATGGGGGCCCATCAGGACTGGGTGCGTGGCTCCGCTATCGTGAACGACTTCTCCGACCCATACGGCGCTGCCCAGCGTCATTGGTTTTACGCGATAGAGCATGGCCTCCCCCGTGGACGATGCGATGTCGATAGCATGGTTGCCCCAAAGGATAGCTACCATGGGCTGCTTCATTGCAAAGCAAGCGGCGACGATGTCTTTTGTCACGCTATGCCATCCAATGCGCTTGTGGCTGCCGGGGGCGTGTTCGCGGACGGTCAGTCCGCTGTTGAGAAGAAGCACGCCCTGGCGGGCCCAGTCATCGAGCTCGCTGCTCTCGCGCTTCACGCCGATATCGTCTTCCAGTTCTTTGAAAATGTTCCGCAGGGACGGCGGGTACTTCACGCCTTCCGTAACAGAAAACGCAAGTCCATTTGCCTCATTCGGCCCGTGATAGGGGTCCTGTCCCAAGATGATGACTTTCACATCTTCTGGTGCGGTCAGCTCCAGTGCACGGTAGACCAGATTTGAAGGCGGGTAGATGGTGTTCCCTTCTGCACGCTCCTGCTCAACGGCGGCCATACAGGCATCCGCTTTTTCGATGGTTTTCCTGTCAAGGACTTCCTGCCACTTTTCTGGGATGCAAGGTATAGTCGTCACGGTCGTAGTTCCCTCTCTCTTTTGGATATCACTATTATACCATACGGCGAAGGTGGTCTCAACCAGTGAACGCCTATTATGGAAAAAACTCCCGAGGAAGTGCCTCGGGAGCTTTTAATTTTGCTGGCATCAGCCGGTGGTCCAGCCCATCACGGACAGGTGTCCGTTGACGAGTGCACGGAAGTCGGCGTCCTTTTCGTCGAGCCAGGAGTAGTAATCGGTAAGAGCCTGATAGTTCCAAGTTGAACCGTCCGGCGGGAAGGTCTTGAAGACCCAGTTAGCGAGCTGCGCCGCGCTGTAGGTGTTCAGCTCGGATTCCGGGATGTTGGGATACTTGCTGGTCGCAGGTGTCACTGTGCCGGTCTGGCCCTGATTACCGTTGTTCGTCTGACTGCCGTTGGACGGAGGCTGCGTCTGTCCACCATTCGACGGCGTGGCGGGATTGGTCGCTGTGCCGTTCGGATTGGTCGGGTTCGTGGGCGCTGTTGGCGTCTGCTGGTCATTATTGTTCGTCGCGTTGTCCTTGACAACGGGCTTTGCGGGTTCCAGTAACTCGGGGTGGTCTTTCACATAAGCGATAGCTTCATCGTACTTACCGGAGAACGAAGCATCCTCCTCGGCCTTCTTTTCGTACCAGTCCTTGAATTCGTTCAGAGCCTGCTCGTTGACGCTCTTATTTTCCGGGAACTCGGAAAGATACCATACAGCAAGCGCCGTCGGCGTCATTGCGTCAAGACGGTCGGCGTCGATGTAGCTATACGACTTCATAGTGCCAGGCGTCGTGTCATCGGCTGTCTTACCGTTCGGGTCATCCAGCGGGTCGTCGATGGGGATTTCGGGACCGGGAGTTGCCTTGTCATCCCAAATGGTCGAACCAATCAGCGAGTTGGCCGCTTGGATGCGCTGGTAACCGGCAATCATCAGGACGCAGGCGAGTGTGGCGCAGAGAAGCACGCGAAGAACTGCATTTGCGCCGTTCCCCGATTTCTTGGACGGGTCTTGCATTTTCTTCTTGCGGGCGGCCTGCTGCTTCTCTTTCTTGGTGAGCTCAACGCGCTCGCGCTTGCGGCGCTTCCACTCTTTGTCCGTGGCCTCTTCGATTTCGCGGCGCAGGACTTCGCTCGGGTCGTAGGTGCCCTTTTCGACGACGTCGTCATCGAAGTCGTCGTACTTGTTCTTTTTCTTGCGCTTCTCGCGGGGAGGCTTCTTTTCTTTGTGCTTGGATTTCTTTGCTTGCCAGCCCTCCTGGATTTCAGGCGGCTGCATCGGCGTCATTGGCTCCTGTGCAGCGCCCCACATCGGGTTCTGCGGCGGTGGCGTCGGGTAATCGCCCGGTGCGCCGGTGCCCTGGAAGCTCATATCCGTGCCGTCAGGGAACGGCACCTGATAAGGCGGCTGTGGTGGCATCTGAGGAGCTTCCTGCTGACCCCATGCGTCGTTCCATTGAGGAGCTTCCTGTGCGGGAGGCGTGGGCGTATTCTCTTCCGGCCATGCACCCTGAGGCAGAGCCACAGGAGGTTCCGGTTCAGACATTTCGTTCAAAAACGCTTCGTCCTCCGTCATCGGCTCGGGCATAGCTTCGTCATACGGAGATTGCGGCTCTGGAATCGGTTCAGCCGGCGCTGCGGATTCCACAGGAGCAGGTTCCGCGTCTTCTGCGGCAGGAGCGGACGTGCTTCCTTTTGCCCAGTCGGGTATGAAGTCATCACTGTCTTCCGACGGCGTTTCCGGCTCGGTGAATTTCGCGTCATATGGCGTATCATTCGCCAGCCATGGTGATGTATAACTCGCAGGGGCCTCGGCTTCCGGAGCCGCCTGCGTGGTTGGTTCCTGTGCAGCCGGGGCTTCTTGAGGCTGCGTCTCCTCTAATTCTGGTTGCGCTTGCTCAGTATTACCCGGATTGTCGAAAAAGCCCTTTTGCTCATTCTTGTAGGAACCGTAAAGCTGGTCAAATGCGGACAAGCGAGATTACCTCCTTAAATCTTTCGAAGAGAACATCAAGCGGCGGCAGGATGCCCATGTTGGTCAGCATGGAAATGACTACTGCCGCAAAGATAAGTCCCAATACAAGATTGGCACTTGCTTTTGCGAATCGGTACAAGATAAATGCGACGAGGAGACCCAACACAAGGCTCCAGTTGTTTTGGATTAGGTGCGTCCAGAAGTCAACGAATCCGGACACAACGGCAGCTTCTTCTGACATTTATCGGAATCTCCTCTATATTTTCTTACATGAACCCTTCGGGAACGCCCTCAGATGCGTGGAATCCGCCGTATGCAGGCTGCGGAGTCTGGTAGCTCGGTTCTTCGTGCTCCTCTTCCTCATAGGGAGCTTCCGCCTCTGGCTGCTGTGCCTCCTCCGGCTCGACTTCTTCTGCCTCGACAGCGGATTCAGTCGATGCGATGCCGTTGAGGATGTCCATGTCGCTCTGGTCCATTTCAATGTTAAACTTGGACGCCTGTGCCTGGATTTCTTTCACGGTGCGGCTGCGGATGTCGCGGACGACGCGCAGGAGCTTCTGATACTCCTTGCTGTCGGCTTCGACAGGGATTTTGATGATTCCTCTGCTTCTGCCGCTGCCGCTGGGAAAACCGATAAAGGTATCCTTTGCTTCGCCGCTGAGGATATCGTTCATGGATTTCACAGCATCGAGCTGCGAGGAAATGTTCACCAGCGCTCTCTGCTGGGCTGTGTTCTGTTTGATTGACGGCATAATATCTATCCTCCGTATTGTGATACGGGAATCGCTGCGATTCATGGAATCCGCCTTGATAATTGCATATTATAACAAATATAAGAATAAGATTCAATGAGATAACGCAACTATTTCCGACATTTACTTGCTTTTATTGCTTTTTGCGACACACCGTTTGCACGGGCGTGCTTTGAGAGTTTTTTCGGCGTATTTTTGGGCGACACGCTCCGCGTTCTTCATGCCGGAACAGTATTTGTCTGCGTGATAGATGTCCCGCCGGTTCGGGTCCATGTAGACGAACTGCGTGCCTTTTGCCTCAACCGGCTGCGGTGCTTTCGCTGGTTCCGTGCGCAGCGTTTCCGCATAGAGCTCAATGTTGCAGCCGATGATGGTCTTGTCTCCTGTTCCGCCGGTGAGTTGAAGAACACGCGCTTTGATTTGCTCTGTCTTGGTGGCGTCGGCGAACTCCTTGACGGTCTCGCTGCGCAGCGTTCCGATGACGCCGATGGGATGACGGACCGTGTAGATGGTCTTGTCGTTGGTCTTCTCGTAGATGATGCTCAGTTCGTCTCCGGCAGCAACGTATTTGAGAAGGTTCTGGCGGTTCGTCCCGTCCGGATTATCGAAGGTCACGCCGGACACCTTTGTGCGCAGGGTCGTTTCCTTTGGTCTTACGGGTACGGCTTCTGCATTCTCTACTGAGATGATGAGTTTGTTGAGATGTCCTTCGTCACATTCGATGGTCAGTGTTCCGTGCTTTTCTTCGTCGAGCGTAAAACTGACGATACGGAAAGCGGTGCATTGGCACCCCGGGGACAGGCAAATGAACTTGGATTCCTTGCCCATGGCAGCCTCCTTTCAGCAGCCGAGCTCAGACATCATGGCGGCGAATTCATCGTCGCAGGCAGAACCGTCTTCGCAGACGGAGCCCTGCACCTCGCTGATGCCGGTCGGGTGCTGTGCATGGTTCCCGAGAAGGCCTGCATTCATGGCTGCAATCAGCTCGCCGTCGCTGAACCGTCTGGTCTCGCGGATGGTGCCGATAGGGAATTTGAATTCAAGAACGTAGTAGCGGCCATCCGGATGGATGTAGATGACCTCTCCCCTATTCGGAGTGTTGCTGGTATCAGAGACAGCGCACTCGGGGCTTGCGACGATAGAGTCATGTAATTTGAACATCAGGTATCGCTCCTTATATTTGTTTTAAGGGATAAAACGGAATTCCGAAAAGTTGTCGCCGAAGCGCTGGATAAGGGCGACGAACTGATTGAAATATCTCTTCGCGATGTTGACGACCATAAGGGTGTAGACGCCACCATTGAAGCCTACATCGTAGAGGAGGAACAGAAAGAACGCGCAAAAAAGAAGTGATAAAAGCGTGTTGATAGGAGACTTATTGATTCCCATAGCTCTTGTCTTTTCCTTTCTGCGGAATTATCCGCGCTCGTTTCCGTCCGTGCGGAAGTTGGTGGATTTGAACGTCTGCGTCCAGGAGAAGCCGTTGCTTCCGGTGATGCCCATGTAGCGGGCAAGTCCGGTGTTGAGCTGGACCGTCACATCAACGGAAATGGACGCGACTTCACCGCGGTTATTGACGCCATCAAAGCCTTTCTTATATTCTCGGTTGCTGTAGGTAACTGTAAATAAAGTTTCGCCGGTAGAGTCCTTGCGATAGCGCGCTCCGCCGTCTGTCTTGCTGCCACTCCAGTCGGTAATGCCGAGAGTGTTATCGAGGTAAGAGTACAGGCCTTTGCCGTTTTGGTCCGCATACTGAATGGTGTAGATTTTGTCCGCATGACGAGTCGTACCATCTTCAACACAGAGGCAGTTGTAGCCGTCGGCGCGGAGGCGGTCGTCCATGAAGTATTCGAGGCATGCGTTGACCGCGCGCTGGCAGCGCACTTCGACGTTGTACTGTGCGTCGAAGAACTGCTGAAGCTCCATGAACATCCAGAAGAAAATAAGGATGGCAAAGGTCACGGCGACGGCGATGATGGTCGTACTGCCGCGGCGCTTGCGCTTTGTCAGAAGTTTTCGCATTGTATTTGCCCTCCCTTACTCAGCTCCAGTTCGCGTTGGATTTCCAGTAGATTTCAGACTGACCGTTCACATAGACATTGATGGGCAGCTTGAGTTGGATGCTCGGCGTTGCGGCATCTTCATCTAAAGCGGATTCCTGGTCACTGGGCTCTGCTCCGAAATAAGCAAGCGGCAGTGTGTAGAATGCCTGAACGTGAAGCGTGAAGTCGGATGGGTTCGTATACGTGCTGGTGTCCTGTTCCATCTCGCGGAGCTGGAGAAGAAGTCTTGTGCGTCCCGCAGAGCTGTCACGCGCCCATACGTTGACGGTCGAGATGGTGTCGTCCATCACCTGTGCCTCAAGCTCATCTGCGTTGGGCAGCAGTTCCTTGAGCATATCGTTTTCCTCTTCGAGGGACTCAGAGATGTAGCCGCTGATTTCGATGGAACGTGCCACACGCTTTGCGGCGTAGGACACTTGATTCTGCTGAAGCGCATAGCCGAGAATCATCATGCAGTTGACGATGATGACGCAGACGACGGCGACAGAGCCGAGCATCTCAACGGACGCGCTGCCGTCAGTATTACGAAGCCACGCAAGGAAGCGTTTGAACATGGGTTTCATTGTGCGTATCCCCCCTTATTAGCGCCAATAGACTTCGGACATACCACTGACGGTCGACTGCAGTGGCAGGTCGATGTTGAATCCGGAGTATCCGAGCGGATGGATGACCGGAATCTCGAAGGTGACCTTGCCCTCAACTTTGAAGGTGCCCTTGAGCTGGATTTTGTTTCCCGGAAGCGAACCCTTGATGTCATAGATGCGGACGGGCTCATGGTCATAGGTGAGCGATTCGCTGGACCCGACATAGGACTTAAAATTGGAATTCATCGTCGTCGCACTGTATTTGCCATCTACTTCGACCTGCCTGGCGACGCGCTTGACGGCAGTGTTGACGAGGTTCAGTTCTACGGCGTACGAGAAAATAATGAATGCAACGAGAATCAAGCCGAACATAGATGCACTGGCAAACAAAAACTCGATAGATTCACTGCCGCTTTCGTCGCTCCAGAATGTTGCGGCTTTTGTCTTCAATTTTTTCCACATAGGCGGATAGCCCTCCTTCTTTCTTTCGTATTTCGGCGGATATGTCCCACGGCGGGACAAAAGTCTGCGTGAACAGGGTCGTAAGCTGCCCGCGACAGAGAACGGAGCAGTCCTGCCGTGGGACACACCCGCCGGAGCGGGTGTGTCGATAGCCTCCTGGTTGGAAGCTGAGGCGACTGATTAGGTCGTCTTCGCGCCGCCAACCATTTCCTCGAACTTGGTCTTAGCCAGGTCGATGATGCTCTGGAAGAGCTGGGGCATGAACTGGTTCATCGCGGCGATAAGGAGGCCGACGATAACGACGGCGACGACGACCATGCCGATTTTCTCGGTGGTCTCGGAGCCGGAGACGTCGTTCTTAGCGGCGACGAACTTGTTCATGAGGTTGATGTAGAGGCCGGTGAGGTTGTTGGAAAGCGTCTTCATTTGCTTTTCCTCCTTTTTGAAATTGATTCTGGCCAGAGCAATTTGTTGTGTTATGGACATACTCATTGCTCATGGGGCATGTCCATCATCAAAAAACTGCGATGCTGAGGCAGGGAAGCCGTATCGGGATACCTCTTCCCTGCCTCACAGGGCAGATAAGATGCAAAGGGGTGGTATCCCTTAGAAAAGGGAGCTTGCGCTCGTGACAACGGCCATAATCATGATGTAGAACATCATGACCACGAGGATGACGCCGCTGGGAAGAATGGCGCGTCTCATCTGGCCGGGGCGCTTGTCGAGCTCCTTCTGGATGAGGGAGCGGTGCAGCGTGGTCATATCCTGCGCGAGGTACTGCAGGGTCATTGTGGCGTCCGTGCCGCGGTCAATTTCGATGAGGGCTGCGACGAGACGGGAAATCTCAGCAGAGTTCATGCGGTTATCGAAGCGCATCAGCGCGCGCTGGACGTTGGACGTCTGCATGTCCGCGAGAAGAACTTCGAGCTCCGAGCGCATGGCCGGAGAGGCGATGCGGTTGTAGCGTTCAAGGACGCGGATGATATCGCGGTCCGTATGGAGACCGGACTCAATGGAGCGGATGAACTGCGGGATTTCGTCTTCGATGATGGCGTACTTATTTTTGAGGGTGTCACCGAGCTGGTCGTAGTTCTTGAAGAACAGGTAGATGCACAGCAGGATGCCGCCGACAACAATGAGCGTCGAGTTCATCGAAGAGCCGATGAGAGCAACGAGGATGCCGCCGATGGAGCTCAGGATGGCCTTTGCGTAATACTCCTTTGCGTTGAAAGGAATATCCGCGCGGGCGAGGTCTTCGTTCATCTTCTTTTCCGACGATTCAGAGAGAGGAATCAGCGGGGCGACGATTTGCAGGATGTTGTAGAGCGTGGTCGTCTGCCAGATGTCGTGCTCTCTCTTACGCCAGCGGATAATCGTGCTCAGCGTCTTATTGGGCTTTGAGTAGATGTCGTAGCCGACGATGGCCAGCGTGGGATAGAGAAGACCGATATACAGGAAAATAAAAATGATGAGCAGTAAAGCACTTTGCATGGTGTCATTGACCTCCCTTCCCTATCAGCCTGTGATGGGCTGGTTGATTTTGAGCGCGCGTCCGGTCGCCCACACAAGGGAGCCGAGAAGTGCGATACTCAGGACCTTACCAATCAGGGTACGGACGAGGTAGTAGTACCACTGAGGCTGGACGAAACGAATAAGCAGCGGCGCGAGCAGGATGATAAAGAGAAGCGTGAAGTAGTCACGCCACGCCGCCGCGATTTTGCTCTCGTTCTGGCGCTGTGCTGTCTTGGCGTCATTCATATCGTCGAGGATAGGCATGAGGTTGACGATTTGTGCGCGGTCGGACTGCGTCAGGATGAGCTGGTCAATCCAGCGGGAGAAATAAATGTTGTTTTCCTTCGTCTCAAGGCGGCGGAGGTTGCGCTCGACGTTGGCGCTGACGAGCTTGCAGTCCACAAGGAACTCACGGAACGGCTTGTCGTGCTCAATGACGTCGATGGAGTTTTCAACGGCCTTTTCAATATCGAGCGTCGAGAGATACTCGTGGGTGATGATGCGCATGGCGCTTTCAAGGTTCTCAGCGAGCTCACGCTTGTCACGGTTGCCCTTGACAAGGAGAACGGCGTGCGGGAGAACGATGCTGATGCCGGCGACGAAGAAGCTGACGGTCGTATCGGTGAAGATGAGCTTACCGAAGAGGAAGCCGCCGATAACGCTTGCAACGAGCAGCGCGCCGTACGTGCGGATGTCGGTGTTCGTTGCCTTGACGAGCGCATGCTCGCTGGAAACATAGCGCTCGACGCGGCTCGGCTTATGGCCGAGGATTTGGTCTCGCTGCTCTCTCAGTCGTTCCTTCCGCAGTTTCTTCTGCCGCATTTCCCGTTCAACACCGGTGTTGAGGAAAATGGCAGCTGCGATGAGGAAGAAAATGACGCTGAGGATAAGCTGGTCGAAGTTTTTAATCAAATCGAAGTCACCCCTCATTCATTGAGATTGATATTGACCCCGCCTGCGGCGGATATCAGATAGATAATGGACAAGAGCACAGATACGATGGCGGTGACCATCAGAATCCTGTAGTCTTTCATAAAGGAGAATCCCAGTCCTGCAGCAAACAGGAGCATGCAGCCAGAAAGCGCCGCCGCGCCCTTCTTGAACTTGGAGAAGAACCCGGAGATACCGGCGATGAGCCAGACGATGCCGGCGATAAGTACCGGAAGGCCGCGGATGTTATCCTTTGCGTGCAGCGCGAGCAGACGGAACGTGCCGAGCTGAATGCTCTGGAGCAGGAGAAATCCGCCGCCGAGGATGAGCGCGATTCCTGCAATGATTTTCAGCGCGTAGAACGGAAGCGGTTCATCCGGTGCGTCGACGAACTTCGTGAAGTTCGGGTCGGCATCCGGCGCTTCTTTCGCGGCTGTGTCCGGCGGCTGGCCGTACATGGCGCGGACCTGCTTTTCATCGAGCGGCACACCGTCTTTGTAGAGGTGCCCGCCGGGGCCTACCTGCGGGACGTTCCGTGGCGGGACGGCACCGGGCCACTGCTGCTGCGGCTGACCCCAATAGCCGTAAGGCGGTCCCCCCTGCTGGGGCGGGAAGTAATTGAGGTCAGAGCCAAAACCGGGAAGGTACTGCCCGTTTTGCGTAGGCTGTCCATTGGGGGTTTGTGCTTGGTTATAGGCCTGGAACGATAGGCCGCAGCGCTGGCAGAAAGCTGAGCCGTCAGGCTGCTGTAAACCACATCTTGGGCAAAACAAATTCAGATGCCTTCCTTTCGTGAGATTTAGAGGCGCTCATAGGAAATCAGAACTCCTCGGTATTGCCGACAACGGCTTCGTTGGAGTTGTTCATGCTCTCAGGTACCCAGTCTGGACGTGCGAACTGCTTCACGCGCTCCAACTGACCGCAGTTATCGAAGATGCGCTGGGCGAGTCGGTCTGAGAGGTGTCCGACGCGGGCATGACGACCACTGATTTTGATGACACGACCAGTTTCATCGCGCTCGTAATTCGAGATTTGGAGCTTGAAGATGTAGTGGCCGTACACGACGCCGTTTTCCGCGCGGTCGGCTTCGTAGATGCCGGTGACTTTACGGGTGCCATCGCGGAGCTGCTGGCTGGAAACGATGAGGGGGAACGCGCTGACGAGGTTTCGCATCAGAAGGTCTTCGGAAAGGTCGGTCTTCGACATCTTGCACATCGTCAGAAGTCGCGTGTAAGCCTCTTCGCAGTTATCTGCGTGGAACGTGCTCCAGACGACGTGGCCGGTCTGGGCGGCGTTCATGGCGTTCAGAGCTTCTTCGCCGCGCATTTCTGCGCAGGTGATGAAGTTCGGGTGGAAACGCAGAGCCGACTTCAAAAGGTCGGGCGCTGTGATTTGTGTGTTGGACTTGGCGTCGCCGGTGACTGCCGTGTAGATGGCCTTGGCATCCGCCGGAAGCTGGAGCTCTCGGGACTCTTCGATGATGTAGACACGAGCCTTGCCGAACGAGGTCTCCACGTAGTTCGTGAGCAAGTAGTTCAAAAGGGTCGTCTTACCGGAACCCGTAGCACCGACGATTGCGCCGGAGACGTTGTTCTGGACGCAGAGTTCCATGAAGTCGAACTCCTCTTTCATGGCGGTCGCCGTCTTGATGAAGTCCTGCTTGGTGATACGAGCCTTCGTCTGCTTACGAATGGAGATGACCGCGCCCTTATCATCGCGGATGATAGGAGGAATCATGGCCGAGACACGGATGCCGTTTTCCATGTAGGAGTCGACGCGCGGGTTCGACGCATCGACGACCATGTTGCCCTTGCGGACCATACGCTTTGCCACGTTGAGCACGTCTTCTGCGGTGTTGAAGCCCTCTTCGAGCATCGAGTCACCGGAGCTTGTGCGGACGATTTCGATTTGGTTCGGCCCCGGGCCGAAGACGTTGATTTCTTCGACGTCTTCATCGGCGATGTACGGCGTCAGAAGGCCGATGCCGGTCATATCGTCGTAGATGAGCTGCTGATACTCTTCGATGACGTTCGCGTCGATGGGCGGACGGTACTTCTGCAGCAGGCTGTAGATGATGTTCTTGAGTTGGTCCTGTGCGCCGTTCTTGACGACGCCGGCCTCATCCATCGCCTTGGAGAGCACGCGCGTGTACTCTTCGGACGTCGAGACGTTCGTCTGCACGTACTCAAGGACATGGGCGTAGGAAATCTTGTTGGACTGAGCTGTGACGTCCGCGCCCTGCTGCACCGCCTCGCGGATGCCCTGCTCGCGGCGCGCGCTGTTCAGCGCGGCCAGTGGGTCATACGCTCTGCCGCCGAGCACATGCGTCGTGTGGCGCGCAGTAGGAGCCTGAGATGCGGGCTGAGACGGCTGGTGGCTTCCCTGCTGCTGTTGCGGCTGCATAGGAGGCTGGGCTTGTGGCTGCTGTGTCGGCGGCTGAACGGGAGACCGCTGCATGTTCTGCGGCGGGTAGCCCGGCTGAGCCGGTCTCTGCGGAGCTTGTCCCTGTGGGGGCTGCTGCGGAGGCATCGGAGAACGCTGTTGCTGTTGCGGCTGCTGCATCCAGGGCATCTGGTACATATAGCCCTGCGGGCCGGGAGATTGCTGCTGAGGCTGCTGTGGAGCCGTCTGCTGAGGCGGGTTGTACCACGGCGGCATCTGATTATTGGGGGCATTGGGTTCGTTGCTCATAAAAACCACCTCGCTGAAAAAAGAGCCTACTTCCCCTCTTTGGGGGTTGCTCAATAGCAGGATAAAAACGTGCTGAGAAATAGTAAAAGCACAGGAGAATCACATCTCCTGTGCTTTGAAAATTCCTATATTGAATTGGTTCAGCGCGCTTATCTACACTATAAGATGGTACAATTATATCATGGATAATCTCCAATACAACTCCAAATTTGTTCCTATTTTGCTCCTATTTGTTCCAGAAAATCGGAGGGGCGCTTTTGTTTCATAGGTGAAAAGTTCATACTACCCAAATAACAAAAAAGCAAGCCTTTGCGACAACATAGGGCCTGCAGAACATCCGCTGAAAAGATGCTTCCCTGCGCCGCTGCCAATACCTGAAAGAAAGAAAAAAGGAAGCAGCGCGGCGCGTGGATGGAGGGGCGAGAGCTCGGTTTGAGAGGAAGGCGTTTGAGAGCTCTCTACGAGAAGCAGAGAAACATGGGACGGATGATTTGAGGTTATCCGCATAGAGTCGGCAGCAGCGGCGGCGGGAAGAGCGCCGATGGAGACGTATTCTTCCCCTCCCGATGGGAGAAAAGCCAGCACTGCCGGTCGTTGACCCTATGCTGTCGCAAACGCTTGGTATTAGAAGTGAGATTGAGTTCGTAAAACCCACGGTGTCGGGTAGGGCGTGCTTTTTAGGGCACGCCCTACCCTTTTCCGCTTGAGTGGGCCAAGTCAAACGACGTTTGTCATCTGTTCTTGTTGGTACCGCCAATGAGGTAGTAGTTGAAAATCGACGTGCGGTAGTAGTACGAGTTGGCGTACGCCTCCTGCGTGATGTCGATTCCGCCGTTGCCGGCCTCACCGGTAATCAGGTTAGCAGATGTGGTGCGGGACGTGTTGTCCAGCTTATCTGCCGCCTCGACGATGATGCGCTGGCAGTTGGCGGGCTTGGCGAACGGACCTGTGTAATCAGTGAAGTCACTGACTGTGCCGTCCGTCTTTTCAATCGCATAGCGGACGCTGGCCACACCGGCAATCGGGTCGGAGACCACGACGGTGATTTGGTCGTTGACTCGGTTATAGGAGATAGCGGCGACGGGCGGCGTCACATCAATGGTGATGGGTGCCGTCAGGCTGTCGCTGTACGTCCTATGCTTGAGTTCCGCATCGGAATACTGTGCGACGACAACAGAGATTCTGGTCGAAGACTTAGAGGTGTTGAGCTGAGCAGCGTCGATGTAGAAGTAGCCGGTGCCGCCTTCGTTCGACACAGTCTTGGTCGCGGCGTCGTCCCAATAAATCGGGAAGCGCTGGCCGGTGCCGAGCTGAGCGTAGCCGTACAGGTAGCCGGAGCCATCGGGATAGGCTTCCACTTCGACCGGCAGGCAGGTGATTTCCGTGCCATTGACGTTCTTCGTCACGTACTCGTGCTTCGTACCGTCAGCCTGGATGTAGCTTACCTTACCGAGCTTATAGCCTTCGATGGAGAGGATGGAGGAGCTGATGAGCTCAGGCTCATAGCGTCCGCCGCCATTGCCTCCGCTGTTTGTACCTGTAATCTTCTCATTCTTTGTGGTGATGTTGCCAGCCGCATCCTTGACGCGGATGACATACGTCTGTCCCACATTGAGCATGGTCTGGACCATTGCCACATCACTGCCCTCGGAGCTTGCTCCGATAGTCCAGGTCGTGCCGCCGTCGAAGCTGAACAGAAGTTCGCTCGGCTTGCTGGCGTCGTCCTTGGCGGAGGCTGTGACGTTGCAGAGGGTGCCGTCGGAACCACTCTGAATGATAGCGACTGTCGGAGCTTCCTTATCAATCTTGTCGATGATAAGCTGCTCAGCGGTCTCGTTGCCTGCCTGGTCGTGGACGGTGACCGAATAGCTGTCGCTTGCCTTGAAGAGGACGGTGTAAGTGCCATCCTGTCCGGAGACCGGCTTTGCAGCGCCGGGCAGGAAGCCCTTAGTCGCGAGGTCGGTCCTTGTGGGAGTGACAGTGATATTGACGGTGTCGTCCGTGACGCCGGAGAGGGCATCCGTGACCTTGATGGTGATATCCTGGTCGACGCTCGTCCAAGAAGTGGGCATACCGCTGAAGGTGACGGTCGGGGCGACGGTATCCTGACGGATAATGAATGTCTCCTCTTCCGAGACGACCTCTTCATCGAGCGTGTTGTACGCGCGGACGTAGAGCGTCTTTTCTGCGACATCTCCAACATAGAGGACGGAACCTGTCGTTTCGAGCCACGCGGAGGTCTCATCGTAACGATACTGGTAACCAACAGAACCGGAGCCTGCAGCAATGGTGCTGCCGGTGACGGTAAAGGTGATTTCGCTGTTCGTCCACTGGCCGGAGGTGACTGCCTTGCCGCCGGAGGAAGCGCTGATGGTGGGCTTGGAGAGCGAGCCGACGACTGTCAGCTTCGCAACGCGGGTCTTCATGGTGAATTCCGGCGTGCCCTCATCGGCGTAGGCCACGCACCAGTAATAGGTGTTGGTCATGTCCGTCGTTGCCTTGGTAATCACGAGGTCGACCTTGTGCTCAGTAGCGCTGATGTCTGTGACGACGACCTTGTAGTTCTTATTGCCTTCGGTGATAGCCGTACCGGAACCGTTGGCAGAGTTGGCGTAGTACCACTGATAATGGAGGTTCGTGCCTTCGATAGTCGTGGTGAATGTGCCTTCAGAGTCAGGCTTCACGATGATATCGCTCAGCTCGACCTTTTCTCTTGGCTTGAGGTTCTTGACGGTCACACTGACGGTGTGGTTATACTCCGTACCATCGTAGTCTTTCAGCGTAATACTGACGGTCGTGGTGCCGAAGTTGACAGGAGTAACGGTGACAGCGCACGTCGAATCGTCGACCATCGCCCAATCGACGGTGGCGACCTTCGGGTTGCTGCTCGTGGTGACGATGCTTTCCGGCTCGCCGTCGAAGGTCGCGTTCACGATGCCCGGAGTCGGGACCGTGAGGTCAAGAGACTTCTTATCGAAGGCGATATTCTGCATCTTATCCATCAGGCCTTCCACAACGACAACTTTTTCCTCAGAGACGTTGCCGGCGTCGTCGATGGTCCAGATGTGGTAAGTGCCGTTATCATCGTGGCCAGCGAGGTGAATGTTGAACTCGTAAGTTCTGCGTCCCTCACCTGTTGCGGCATTGATGAGTGTATCGTCCTTCGTGAACGAGCTGGTCTGGTCATTCTCAAAGAGAATCCATGCGTCGTCTCCCTTGGCGGGAATCTCGGGAGCCTTGCCGTCGACTTCCTTCGCATAAGCGTATCCCTTCATTTCAGAGAAGCCGTACTTGGAGTCGGTGTAGGCATCCATGACGCCGGTCACCTTGATGTTCTTCTCGTTCGCATGAGTATCGCCCGGGTTATCGAGCACAGCATCCTCAACGGTCGGGACGCCGTAATCAATGTGGGTGATTTCGAACGGCTGGACGGCGATAGGCGAATCGAGCGGTCTTCCTGCATTGTCGGAGAATTCGAGGTGATACCAGCCATTCTCAGCAGCGCCGAAGTCCACGCGCCACAGTCCTTCCTTGATGCGCGTGCAGGTGAAGTTCTCACCGTCGACGGTATCTTCGGACAGCTTGTAACGGTCGTTTCCTTCCGCATCGCGGATGATGCTGTAATCCGTGTCGTTCTCGCCCTTGAAGTAGACGCGAATCTCGCCAACACCGGAGTAGGTGTTCACGTAGAGGCTGACGGGCGTGGGTTCGTTGACCCACACATCCTTGGCGTAGCGGACGCCGGGAACGACATCGTCTTCGCCCGGGTGGATGCTCGGGTCTTCGAGCTCGATTTTGATGATGTGCTCGGTGATATCGGACTCAACGAGGACCATGCCTGTGTTGACAGCCTTTGCATAGAGGTGTGTTCCTTCCGTCGACTGGTCGAATACCAACGCATCCTCGTAACCAAACCAGTGGATAAGGTCGTAGGAATAACGATACTCGATAGAGCCGACCGTGCCGGCAGCACGGGAACCGCCGATGGTCACATTCAGAGGTGCCTGTGTCGACCACGTATCCGACGGGATGAGTGTGTTGTCGTTGAGACGGCCTTCAATGACCGGTGCCGAAGGCTTACCGCAGACGTACAGGTAGATGCCCTTCTCCAGCATAGTCGTGAACTTTTCTGTCTTGACCTCGCAGAAGAAATAGTAACCGTTCATATCCGCCGTAGCAGTCGCGGTGTACGTGCTGTTCGTTGCGCCTGCAATAGGAATCTTCTTGGCACGGGAGTTGACAGCATAGTACCACTGGTAGGTGCACTCCGCGGGGTTGCCATCCTTAACGATGCGAATGGTGTCAATCGGGTCTTTACCAATGGAGAGAGTGAAGTCAAAGCTCTCGGCGGTGATGCAATAGCCCTTCGATTCCATGATAGGCGCGAAGTAGACACGCAGATGCGTGAGCTTCGACGTCACGGAGTAGCTATCCTTCTTAGCGATGCAGAAGTAATAGGTATCGTCGAAGTCAGAAGATGCGGTGAACTCGTAGACGGCTTCCGTAGCGCCTTCGATAGGCTTGGCATTGCTGCCGTCGGCCTCGCAGGTGTACCACTGGTAGCTGTCTGGTGTGCCGCCCTCTGGCTTGGCATCGAGTGTGACGGTCTCGCCGTCCATCACTTCGACGGTCTCATCGTTCATCAACTCATAGATGTAGTCGACGGTGACGGGATACTCGCCGTCGCGACCGGCAGCGTCTTCGGCATACACGGTGTAGATGCCATTGCTCTGAACTGTCGCTGTGTAAATGCCACCGGAGAGTCCGAGCGGCACCACGTTGCCATCCGCGTCCTTAACGGCAACGGAGGTGATGAGAGCGCCATCGGGAATGGTGACAGTGAAGGTGAAGGTCGCCTCGCCGTAAGTCGTGCCGTCCTCGGCGGTCTTACGAACGAGAGATGCGGGGTTCTTCAGAATCTTGATGTCAGGTGCGCCGATGTTCTTAACGAGAATCGTTTCGAGGCCGACGTTGCCGACGTTATCAAGACCGGAAGCGCTGTAGTAACCGTTTTCATAAACGGTGATGGTATCGGAAATCTCATTGCCGTCGGGACTCGGTTCTTCGCCGCCGGGCGTATCAGGCTTGATGACGTCTTCAGAAGGCGGTTTCGGGTTATCCGGGTCCTTATCGGTGATGGTGACAACTTCATACACGGAGCCGATGTTGCCCGCCTTATCCTTCACGATGGCGGCGTAGAGGCCGCTTTCTGTGACAGTGACGGTGGAGCTTCTATCGGTGATGATATCCTCGGTGTAATCATCGTCAGTATCACCGGCGTCGGGGTCAGGTTTGATTTCCGTCTCGCCTGGGTCAGGCTCGGGGCCAGGCTCAGGTTCATCAGGCTCGGCAATGTTTGTGACTGTGATTTTAACGATAGACACGTTGCCAGCTTCGTCCGTCACGATGGTGGAATAGACGCCGTTCGAAGTGACGTTCGTCTTATCCTCGCGATTTTCAATGATGGTCTCCGTGTAGTCTTCATCCGTGTCAGGCACGTTGTCAGGCTTGATTTCGGGGGTCTCGCCCGGAATGGGCGGCTGTTCTTCTTTGATATTTGTGACGGTGTAGGTGCGCTTGGTGATGTTGCCTGCCTCATCCGTCACAAAAGCGGTAAATTGTCCGTTGGTTGTCACCGTCTGATGTCCGGTCAAGTTATCACGGATATCTTCGGTGTAGTCCTCATCATCGCCGGGGGTATCCGGCACAAGGTCGCCCTGGTCGTCCTTACCGGGCGAGTTGGTGTTCTTGGAGATGTTCGTCACTTCGACATTCTGGTAGGTGACGTTGCCTGCCTGGTCGATGACCATAACGGTGTATTTACCGTTCGACGTGATGATGGCGTCATCAATCAGCGTTGCGATGATATCTTCCGTATAGTCTTCGTCGGTGTCAGTGGCGTCCTTATCTGGGAGGACATTGCCGTCATCATCCTTGATTTCTTTCGGGATGATGTTGTCGATGGTAATTTCGCGGATAGTTCGGTTTCCAGCTTCATCAATCGCGATGACGGTATAGACACCGTTTGACGTTACAGTGCCGCTGCCTGTTTTTGAGGTAGCAGCCTGCGCCACCGTGGTGAAGCTGAGCATCACGCAGAGCATTGTCAGTAATACTGACGGAAGCTTTTTCCTGCGGCATTTCGGGGAGCCGGGGCCCGATGGCTTCGGGCTCCCACGGGGATACCAGTCAGGCCGGTGCCGTACGACCTTCAGTAGCTTACTCAAAATTTCCATGAAGCACCGTGTCCCTCCTTTCCGACGTTTCAAACACAAATCAGATTTGCATATTCGCGCGCGTTCATGGTCTTTCAGTTCTCCGGCTCAGCCGGTCGTGAGCCTCTTCCCTGCCGTATCTGGTTTTAGAAGAGGTCACGACCGGCCTTGCCGGGAAAGTTAGAGGCTTGCGAGTGGGATGCGCGATTTGTGATTGAACTTAGTCGCCGGTGGAGGCGGAGCTTGCAGGCTCAAGGCCAACGACGAAGTAGCCGAAGTAAGCGACGGGGAATGTGACGCTGTCGCCTGCGTTATTCAGCGTGTAGTTGGTGATAGGAGCCATGCTGCCAGTACGGTTGAAGCCGTAGATGGCGATGCGGGTCGCGTCGTAATCCGCGGGAACGGGGATGGTGACAACGCCCTTGTTGGAAGCGGAGATTGCGTAGTCGGTCTTCGTGTCGTCCATGACGTGGATTTCATAGAGCTCGAACTTCTCAAGAGCGGAGTTCGAAGTCGCAGCGACGTAGTTGCTGATGGCGCTGTCGCCGGCGTCGATGGCCGTGTTGAGTTCGAAGGAGTGAGTCTCATTCTTACCGACGTAGGTGGTCGTGTAGGTGTCTGCGGTGTACTTGCCGCCATCAGCCTTGATGTGACGGACGGAGAGGTCAACGGTGTTCATATCCACGCCCTGCATCAGAGGCACGTAGCCTGTGACGTTGGAAGTCGTGTTGCTGTCGTTGGCATCTGCTGCGGTCTTATACCAGTTGATGGACTGTACACCGGACACCTGGTCATTGGCTGTTGCGGTCAGGTCGACGGATTCCGTAGACTCGAACTCTGGGTCAGCGGAGATGCTGACGGTCGGGCTGGAGTTATCGACCTTGAGGATGTACTTGACGGGTTCGGAAGCCGTGTTCGGGTCATTGTTGATGATGGCACGGCAGTAGAAGGTGACGATTCCTTCGGTGTTGTAGGTCATCTTCGGCTCGGTGTTGCGCCAGGTACCGGAAGCCTTGAGCTTGTACTGATAGGTCGGGGTGACCCCGTTGTCGGTCGAGCCTTCAGTGACGATGATGGTCAGCGGACCCTGCGTCCAGGTGTTACTCTCCAGCGCGTCACCGTTGCGGTCGATGACCGTGATGGTAGGCGTGATGGCGGAGGAGTAAACGGCGAGAGCTGCGGTGGAAGAAGCCTGCTCGTAGTACGGGGAAACTGCCTCAACGTAGAAGTAGTAACCGTTCTTATCGAGCGTCACGATGGAACCATCCATCTTCAGCGTGGAAGAGTTGACGGTGGATTCAATCGTGTAGCCTGTCATTGCACTGGTGATTTCCGTCCACTGACCACCCTTCTCGGTCGCGTAGTACCAATGGAAGATAAGGTTGTCGTTGGAAGAGGCTTCGACGTTCCAGGTGACATCCTTACCATTGTAAACGCCCTGAGAGGCAAGGTCCTTCGTGAAGAAGACCTGAACGGTGACGACCTTGGTCTTGGTGGTAGTACCATAGGTGGACTTGATGTTGCCATTCACGTTGGCGAGCATATCGTAGAGGTAATCGGTGCTGACATAGACGACAGAAGAATCAGCGAGGTTCTTGAAGGCGTCATTGCCGACAGCGCCGAGGCCGGAGCAGCCGGAGAGGTTGACGGAAGAGGTGCCGGAGCAGTTCTCAAAAGCACCGTCCTCAATGTTCTGCAGGCTTGCCTTTGCGGTGGACAGGTCGAACTCGGGGACTTTGACATCGTCGCGGAACGCGTACTTACCAATTTCTTCAACGTCATGTCCGATTTGGACTTCCACGCACTTATCAAAGCCAGCGAAGTTGTAGTTACCGATACGGGTGATGCCGTCGCCGACATAGATGCGGGTAACGGTGCTGCGAACGTCGTTGTTAGAGGAACGCGGCCAGTTGATACCTTCCTGAGACTGGAAGTCAATCATCTCGCCGGTACCGACGACGAAGATGCAATACTCGGTATTGATGCTCGCGGGGTCAGGCACGGTGTAGTAAGCGATAATGGAGCCATCCTGCTTCTTGGAGACATCCCAGGAGAGGTTCGTGTAGATAACAGTTGCGTTGCCGGGCCAGGAGCTGGGAGCGGAGGAGAAATCACCGACGGACATCTTACCGAGGACGTAGATGATTTGCTGCGGTACCCAGAGACCGAACGCATCCGCGCCGATTTCACGGACGGACTCAGGAATGGTCATGGTGCGGATAGCGAGCGTGTTGTAGAACGCCTTATCACCAATATTGGTAATAGCCTCATCGTTGCTGATGGTGAAGTCTGCGAGGTTCATGCAGTTTGCGAACGCCTCAGAGTTGATTTTCTGGAGCTTGATGCAGTTGCTGAAGTCGGCAGACACGAGACGCGTGCAGCCCTTGAAGGCAGCGTTGTGGATGTAGGTCAGCATCGTGCAGTTGGCGAAGTATGCACTCTCTAAGCGGTTGCAGTCGAAGAATGCGCTGGAGCCAATGCTTTCGAGCTTGGAGCCTGCATCAGCGAAGACGCTCGTAACGTACGGGTTGCCATCCGTGGAGTAGAACAGGTTATCGGGGAGCTTCGTGACGTTGGCGGCCAGCTCAACGGTGAATCCGCCGGAATCCTTACCGGCATCGGTGAAGATTTTCGGGTCAGTCGAGTCGATTTTTGTCGACTTGATGTAGAGGGTCTTCATGCCCGTGCAGCCAGCAAATGCGAAGCTGTTGATGGAGCTGATTCCCTTGCCCAGAGTAAGGTTCGTCAGGTTCTTGCAGTTATAGAAGAGGTAGCCGGGGATGCGGGTCGCATCGTCCTCGAACACGACGGAGAAGCCGTCGCTGGCACCGGCGTTGACGAAGACATTGGAGTCGGCGGTCAGGGAGCCGGTGGAGAAAGAGCGGACGTTGCAGAGGAACTCCTTGAGGGAGGAGCAGTTGTAGAATGCGTGCGTGCTGAAGGTCGCGGCCCCCTTGCCGATGCGGGCGAAGGTAAGAGCGGTGCAATCCTCGAAGGCATAGGGGCCAACGGAGGTAACATCGTCTTCGACGCAGACCTTAGTCAGCGTTTCGCGAATCTCGTTCCAGGGCACCTGCGTCTTATCGGCCCATGTTGTCTCCATCGCGCTTGCACCGGCGACGTGCAGGTAATCTGCCTTACCGTCATTGTTAGAGTCGAAGGAGTAGGCGTAAAGGTCGGAGGTGTTGGCATAGCTGCCGGTAGAACCGATAGCTGCGGTGGTGTTGTTCGCTGCATAACGCTTGAGGAGTCTGCCCTGCTCAATGTCTTTGAGGTAGCAGATACGGAAGACCTTAGTATCGACGCTGCCGGTAGCGGCATCGTTGATACCGGTGTAATCCGTGAAGTCAGTCATCTGCTGCTTGCCGACGATAAGGAGCGTAGCGTTCTTATCGCCCTGGAAAGCGTTGCCCTTCACTTCCGTTGCGCTGCCGTTGATGGCGATGTAACGGGCGGTGGGGCAGCCCGCGAAGGCAAACGGCTCGATGGACTGAACGCCGAGACCGCAGTCGACCCAGTAGAGGGACGTGCAGTTGGCGAAGGTGTAGGTGTTGATGGTCGTGACCTTATCCGGGACGCGGAAGAATGTGATGCCCTTGCAGTCGAAGAACGCATATTGACCAATGCTCGAAACGGAATCGGGCAGGACACAGTCAGAAAGACTTTCGCATCCGGAGAAAGCATACGCACCAATGGACTGGATATCGCCGTCGAAGGTGACCTTGGTGATGGTGTTGCGCTTGGAGTACCAGTCAACAGCGCTTGCCGAAGCCCAGTTCTTCATAAGGCCAGAGCCGGTAATGGCAAGGCGTCCATCGGAGTACAGAGTCGCGGTCATCGCACCCTTGGTGACACCGATATCCCAGGCGAGACCGGAGAAGATGACTTCGGCATTGCCAGACCAGTTCTCACCGACGGTGACTTCAGCAAGGAACGAAGCCTCATCCATGAAGTCGTTGACTGCGATGGATTCGAGCTTTTCGCAAGCGAAGAACGCTTCCTTGCCGATATTGATGACCGTCGCATCGAAGGTCATGCGCTCCAGGTAAGGATGCCCGTAGAATGCGCCCGCTGCGATGGTGTTCACGCCCGTCGCAAGCGTATACGCTGCATCCTGATGCTTACCGAGGTAAGCGATGATGGTGAGGTTATCTGCCGTATAGAGGTTGCCGTCCGCATTGACGCGGTAAGCAGCGTTGCCGTTTGGGATAGCAACTTCCGCGGTCTTGGAGCCGGAGAATGCCGCTTCGCCGATAGAGGCGACGCCAGTGCCGATGTTGATTTTCTCGACCTCCGCCTTATAGAACATGAAGGCGGGGACGCTGGTCACGCTATCGGCGATGGTGATGGTGGTATCGACGCTGTCAGCAAGGCCACTGAACGGGACGACGTCTGCGGTATGGGCTGCCGCGGCAGTTGCGCGGTAGGAGATTTGCTCAACGGGGTTGCCCGAGAACACACCGATGCCGAGCTTAGTGATGGTTGCCGGGATGCCCGCGTTCTTGATGGAGCAATTAGCAAAAGCGTAGCTGCCGAATTCTGTCACGGGACAGTTCCACTCGGCGTCCTGGGCTTCGAACGCGGTGCAGTTCGCGAAGGCGTAGTCGCCGATGCGGGTGAGGCCGCTGCCGAAGGTGACTTTTTGAAGAGCGGAGTGCCCATAGAAGAGATAGTTGCCGATGGTTGTGACCGTATCATCAACAATAATCTCTGTTACTTTAGAACCGTATGTTGCGGACCAACCAGGGAGCGTGCTTGCAGTGAACGTATCGTAAGTAGAACCACTTCCTGCGAGGTTGATGAGGTAATTATCTCCAGAGGTGTTGTAGAGATAAGCATTTACGTTATCGCCAACTTTGAATTTGTCGATAAAGATACCGTAGTCCTTAAGTGTTGCATCATATACGATATCTGTGAATCCACTGTGTCCTGCACTTGTCAAACCGTTATTGCTTGGGGTGAAAGTATTTGATGTCTTCCCATAAACGTATGCCGTGCTGGGAGATTTGAGTGAGTAGAAGGAGTCGGGAGAGATATAGGAGATTCCACTGCCAAACCATGCTTTCTCCAGTGAAGGATTAAACGAGAATGCACCGTACTTGATTTCGCAGGTGTTAGACACTGAGCCTAAAGATACAAGCTTGATTTTGCCGTTTTGCAGTGCTGCTGTACTCCCAGTGTTTACAGAATTCTTGTCCTCGGAAAATTTTACGGATGCAGATGCCGTTGTCTTTGCTGACTGGTTTGACGCGTTAACATTGTTTCCCGATGTAATTGTATGAGCTTTGTTCCAGCCAGATAGGTAGCCGTTTGAGCTTGCTCCGTATGCAACAATCGTTCCGTCTTCAATCGTTCCGTTTCCTGAAGTATTTGGAGTGGTCACATTTGTAAGGGAGACTGTACTTGTAACGCTTCTATCATCTAATCCGAACGCGGCGACGCCGATGGAGGTAAGCTTAGTGTTTGTATTTGTTGTTACATTTTTTATGTTGATTCCAGAAGGAAGAGAAATAATGTTCACGTTGCTTTTTGCACCGTATGTTACGTTCCCAGATAAATTTCGATTTGATGCAGGAATAGCGAACGTGTACGAGTTAATCTCGTTGTTATAATTGTATGATGCCTGATACACTTTTGACTTTGCAGGGATGTTGACTGTTGCTGTAGTGGAACTCGTAGCAGATGGGAAATTTGAAGATATCGTGTAGCGAATACCGGATGAGAACATTTTATCTGGGATAGCTACTACTGATTCGCCAATGGTAATATCACAACCGTTTCCATCTGCTCCAAGATTTTCCAAAGGATGGCTGTAATTTTCAATCTCATATTTAGGATTTAATGTTACCGACTGATTTTGGAAGGACAAGCTACCGCCTTCTGGATTCGCTGCGTTCGCACCATTATTATATACTTGGCTCATGTAGTAAGAACCGGAGCCGTTTACAGAATAATAAGCACTCCACGACGTCCAGTAAACTGTCGGGTTTATCTTTATCCCGCTGATTTTCTCTGTAGCTGTTGCTGACCATGCGGAAGTTGGATTTGTGAGGACAAGTGAGTAAGTTTCAATAGAGCTTGCGATATCTGTGCTTTTGCTGTTAAGCTGAAAATTTTCACACTTCTTTAAGTCCGCAAGCGAAAGCTTGCCTATAGATAGTGAGCCGGTGTTAGTGGAAAATGATTTAATAGATGTACACTTGTAGAACGCTTTGTCCGAGAGTGCAAGTTCTTCGGCCCTGTTGTTTAGGTCCACAGAAATTAGCAGCGCATTCCCTTCAAAAGCTGATGTCCCGATAGAAGATAACTTTGACCCTGCTTCAAGAACAAGCGATATGGGCTTCGTTGTCCCGATATAGGATGTCTGAAGGGTTCCGTTGATGGAGGTGATTGCCTTTCCAAGAGTCACTTTGAAGCCAGATGCAGAGCCCATACCGTTCATGGCGTTGCTGTTTTGCTTAAACCCAATAGCCCCAAGATAAAGCTCCTGGCAGCCAGAGCAGTTTTTGAAAACTTCATTACCGTAGTTAACAGAAGTTGCTCCAACTGTGATTTTCTTCGCGCCGGTGCAGTTTTCAAAGGCATTGTCTCCAATGGATGTTGCGACAGGGATATTGATGCTGTCTGCGCCAGTGCATCCATAGAAGGCGTACTCGCCGATGGTAGTAGCAACTGGAAGGTTGATGGTTGTAACGCCAGTGCATCCATAGAAGGCGTACTTGCCAATGTTTGTTGCACTGCTAAGGTTCAGCGCGAACGGAGAAGTAAAGCCGTAAAACGCATAGTCGTTGATTCCTGTCAGGGTTGTCGGCAGCTTGACATTGGTAACGGAGGAAAGACCATAGAACGCATACTGCCCAATGGACTTGGACTCGATTTGGAGCTCGACATAGTTGTCAGCAGCCTTAGAGCCAACGGATGCGTCCCAAATAGGAGCAGTCATGTTGATATCGGTCGTGTTTTCCGTGAAAATATAGCCAACGCTGACGCAATCCTTGAAGACGAATCCGCCCCAGTTCGCGATGGAGATAGGAATGTAGATTTCCTTGACTCCCGCGCAGTTCAGAAATGCGTAATCGCCGATTTCCTCGACGGAGTTTGGAATTTCAATTTTCTCAACATTAACCAGGTCGCTGAAAGCGTAGTTGGTAATCTTGGAAGTCGCAGAAGGAAACTGAATTTCCGTGATATAGTTTCTGTACTTATACCAAGGCTGTGAGCCCTGCGTCCAAGAACCCATCGGTCCTTCGACGTCTATTTTCAGGATGCCGGTATCAGTGTTGACTTCCCACACCGTACCTTTGGCCTTGCTTCCTACGATTTCGGCATTTGCCGTCGTCGCCATGGCGAGCATGGTGGTCAGAGCAAGTACCAAAACAAGAAGAAGCTTTGTAAGTTTCTTTCGCATTTGTGTGATACCTCCTGTCAAAATAACTTTTGATTTGCGATAAGGGAAATGTATTCCGACCCTGCGTGAGAAGCAGGGATTGTTTACCCTTCTGGTAGCTGCTTGTGTCTACACAAAAATCGGGGGTAAAGCTGGTTTGCCATTTAATCTACACAAATATTGCACCCTTGATATCGAGACCTGTCCGCGCAGCAATGAAGAGAGTTGCATGATATAGTAGCGGTCATTTTCGCTCATGTGCAATTCGATTAAAATTGAAATCATTTGGCCGAAACAATCAAATTTTCCTTTTCTTTTGCTAAGAAAAATCGATTTTCTTGTGCATTTGAAATGTGAAAGTGTCAGATGCTTTCGGCTTCTCTGTGACCTTCCTATTTGTGGGCGGTAAGATTTGTGTAGATGGTGTGCCAGGATTCAGGGGCCTACTTTTGTGTAGATACCCGAGCCCCTATTTTTATATAGATACGAGAGCAAGCTGCTCGTGGGGGCGAGTTTTGTGTAGTTACTTGCTCAGGTCTTCGGAAAGCAGCTTGAGGAGAGATGTCGAGGAATCAGCCTCTTCCCTGCCCGTTGCGATGGTGAACTTCGCCTGGATATCTGCGCCGTTCGGAGCACCTGCGAAAATCACGTAGCCGCCGCTGGCTGCGACGTTGATTTCCATGTCGTCAGAATCCATACCTTCGAGCTCACTGCCGGAGGAAAGGAGCTGAGAGCAAATCGCAGAGGCGTCTGCATCCGCGTTGAGCTTTGCGATGAAGATGTAGGCGTATTCGGAACCCTCGATGGTCTCTTCGGCAGACGGGACGTGCTCCCAAGCCTGCATGTCCGTCAGAGACTCCGTATCGACATCGTAGAAAGCCTCGACGATGTTGCTCATTTTCTGCAGGTCACCGATATTGGCGAGGACGTCTGTTTTCTTGACTTCCTGCATGTAAGCAGCGTGTTCGTCTCCGGCCTGCTTCTGCTGCTCGACGACGACTTCATCCAGACCGGTGTCATCTTCGCCGGTCTTCTTGTTGCCGCATCCTGCCAGCATCGCAAGACACATCGACGCGGCCAGAGCCATCGTGGCTATTCTCTTAAACTGATTCATCCTGTTTCCTCCCTCTTATTTATTCTGCGCGTCAAACACTGCGTTCAGCAGTGCCGGCAGAACAGTGTCTCCTTCGTTGCAGGCAACGGCGTAGGTCTGATAGTCGAGATAATCGTCAAGAACTTTGACGCCACTCATCAGAGAAGCCTCGCCTTTGGTAATAGCGATGGCATCCACATCGACCTTGTTCAGAAGCTCAAGGCACTGTGCTGCAGACGAGCATCCGAGGCGCGTCAGGCCAAGACCGATGCCTTCGAGATTTGTGTAGGCGGAAGAACCGCTGATAGCTGCTACGCGCTTGCCGTCAAGGCCTTCCAAATCTTTGATGGAGCTTCCCTTCTTGACGACGATGACGTCGCTCGTATCGAGGTACGTTTTCGACCATTCGTAGTGGTCTTCCCTGCCGTAGCTATTGAAGCCACTCCAGAGGCAATCGACCTGACCGGTGGTGAGTGCATTCTCACGATTTGTCCAGTCAATGGGCTTCACAACAAGCTCCCAGCCATACGCCTTGCAGACATCCTTCATCAGCGTGTAGTCGGTGCCAGTGTAGTCGCCGTTATAGTCGATGTAGAGGAAAGGCGGAATATAGGCGTCGTTGACGCCGACGGTGAGGGTCGTGCGCTCTGCCGCTGCCGTCTTGAGAGACGGCGTCAGGCTGGCAGTGGACTTACCGCCGGATACGCAGGCAATGATGACTGCGATGACCACAATGCCCGCCACGATGCCACCGGATACTTTCGCGTTCTCGGGTTTCGTAGCGATGTGGAACCAATGGACGATGGTCTCCTTTGCTTTGGACAGGAAGCTCGGAGTCTTTGGCGTCTCCCCTTCCGCGCTTTCAGCAGAGGGCGTTTCTTCATTAACTTTCTCGGTCTTGATGGGCTTGTTGGCCTTTCTGAAAAGGCCGCGACCCAGCTTCTGCGTCGTGATAGTTTTAAGCTCCTCTGTCATCTTCTGCTGGGCATCCTCGGTGCTCTCAGCACTGATGGTGTCGTCGCTCGTGACGTACTGCAGGGCCTTGTTCCACGTTTCCAGCGGGAACTCCTGTTTCTGCGCTGCCAGTGAGACTGCTTCTTCGGAAATGGGCTTATGACGGACTTTCAGGTCTTCTACCTGCGCAAGGCCGGCAGTCTCCCGAAGGGCGTCGAGAAGCTGGTACCCCGGAGTGTCAGTCCAGTTGACGGCATTCTCGTTTTCGGTCATTTCTTTCTTCCTTTCTATATTTCATGGCGTATCCCTGTGCGGTGTCCATCCACCGCACAGGGTACTGTTACGCTTTTATTTGGGAGCCTTCGCAAGGCTCGTCTTGCCGCTGCCGTAGAGGTAGTGGTCAAAGAGGTTTGTCCGGTAATAGTAGCTGTCGCGCGTGTTTGCCGACTCCGTGATGCTGGTCGCAACGGCCATATCACGAGAATCCGTAACACTGACGTTCTCTACCTTATCCACGGCCATGACCTTCACCTTGCTCGACGTGGTAAGTGCAATTTTTCCGGTGTAGTCGTACCAGTCGCTTGTGCCGTTTTTATCTGTGATTTGGTAGCGAATGGCTTCGATGCCGGAAATCGCGTCACGGGCATTGAGCTCCAGCGTGAAGTTCACACTGTCGAAGTCCATGTTGACTACGGGAGGCGCTGTGTCGATGATGACACCGGCAGACATCACGTCTGTGTTCTTGACAACGGTCAGTGCAGCGTCCTCGTACTCGGTCAAGGTGATTTTCAGTGAGGCATTCTTGAAGCTGCTGCGGAACGTGCTCGGGTCGATGACAAATCGGCCTGTTGCACGCGTTTGCGTGCTTTCATCCTTACCATACTCCCCCCAGTAGATAGGGAACGTCGCGCCATTCAGTGTTGCTTTACCGGCGAGGTAGCCGCCATTTAACGGCTGTCCCTCGATTTCGACCATCAGGCCGGAGACCGTCTTACGACCGGAGCCGTAGGACTGATACTCGTGCTTGACGCCTGCGGTGTCGAGATATACACCTTTGCCGTCACCGGAGATAGCTCCGAAGGTGTATCCCGCGACCGGGCAGGTCGAAGTCTGAATCAGAGGATACTCTGAGCTGTGGGCGAGGTCATAGAGATTCGGCGTGATGCGCTCGGTGGAGACATTGCCCATCTCATCGCGGCATGCGACCGTAACGGTCTTGCCGACCTTGACTTCACTCTGATTTGCCGTCGTCCAAATGCTGAACTCGGGATACTGCATGTTGTAGTCGAAGCAGTATTCGAGCTTATCGCTCGGGGTGACGGCATCCACACCGTACAGACCAACGATGATAGAGGTCATATCGCTCGTTGCGGTCAGGTACGAGACATTCAGCGTAGGCGCTTTTGCGTCGACGTTCTGAACCATGAACGGATGATAGGTCTCGTTGCCGGCTTTATCGCGAACCTTGAGACCGACGGCCTGTGCTTCATCGAAGGTTTTCGTCGCGCTTGCCTGCCAGGTCTCACCGTCGTCAAAACTGTAAGCCATTTCATCGAGGCCGGAACCGCTGTCCGTCGCTGTGACGGTGATATCAACCGGTTGCTTCTGCCACTGAGTCGGAATGCCGGTGATGCCCGTGATAACTGGAGCCTCGTTATCCAACTTGGATATTTCGGTATCCTTTTCGCGGATGTTGCCGGCCTTGTCACGAACCTTGAGGTTGATGACGCCGTTTGTCTTTACTTCGTAGGTGCTGTTCTTTGTCCAGCCCTCGTTGTTCCAGTTATACGCTTCATCATCGAGGCCGCTGCCGCTGTCCTTTACGTTGAGGACACTTAGTGTGGCCTTTTCGGAAGTCCATTCTTTCGGAACGCCGGTGATGGTAAAGTCTGTCGGCTCGGTCATATCAAACTTGCTGACGACGACCGTCTCGTGGGCGATGTTTCCTGCCGTGTCACGAACGGCGACATTCAGAGCGCCGTTCTCCTTGAGAACAAATGTGTTATCATCTGCCCAAGTGGAACCGCCGTCCCAACTGAACGCGAGCTTTGCAAGGCCGGATTCCGTATCTTTTGCGTCAATGCTCACGACGGTCTCCTGATTCGTCCAATTCTCAGGAATGCCCACGAGCTTGATTTCAGGAGCCGTGGTATCGACTCGGTTGACCTCTGCTGTTACCGTCGTTTCATTGCCGGCGGCGTCGCGTACGAGAACGGAGTAGGTTCCGTTTTCAGTGACCTGCTTGCTCAGTGCCTTCGTCCAAGTCTTACCGTTATCCCAACTAAACGGCTCATTTGCAAGCTCCATATTGTCGGTGGCATCGACCGTGAGTGTTGCGGCTTCTGCCTGCCAGTCGGTGGGGTTGCCGGTGATTTTCGCCGTAGGAGGCGTCTGGTCGATGTAGGTAATGTTGACGGCTTGTATCGTCGTGTTGCCCAGTGCATCACGCACGGCGATGACGACGTTCTGATTCGTCTCGAACATCATCGAATCGGAGCCTGTCCAGGTCTTGCCGCCGTCAAAGCTATAGGGCTTCGAATTAGTGAGACCGCTGCCTGCGTCCAGACCGGTGATTTTCAACGTGACGAATTTCTTTGCCGGTGCAGTCGGATTACCGGAGACGGTGAATTCGGGACCGACATTATCAAGCTTCCATTCCTTCGTAACAGTGTACTGCAAGTCCTTTGCGTAGGTGTTGTAGGCACAGACCATAATGCTGACCTTACTGCCGGTCTGAGGCGGGACGATGTCTGCGGAGTTGCCTTCGACGTTCGTCCAGGTCTTACCGTTGTCGAGGCTGTACTTGAGCCCCTCGCTTCCGGTGCCGTACACAGCGCCGGAGCTTTCAATGTGGATGCGGTCAACGCCAAGCATCCAGTCGTCGCTCTGAATCTCTGCGCCCTTGTAGTAAGCAGTGACGGTTGGCTGCGCCTTGGGGTACCCGAGAACACTCAGTGTGGCGGGCGTCGATTTTTCAACACCGTTGTCGTTGCGTGCTCGGCAGTAATACTGCATCTGGGCAAGTGTAATAGCTCCTGTAAGCTCCAGAGACGACTTGTTCGCGCCCGGAACGGCAGTCCAAATCTCTGCGTTGGGTCCTTTCTGGAACCAACTGTAAGAGAGACGGTCGCCTCCGGCAGAGGCTTCCACCGATAAGGTGACGGTATCGCCATCTTTTACGGAGGCGTTTGCTGTGTCCTTTGTAATACTGACGTAAGTCTTATCAAGCGTCAGTATTACGGAATCGACTTCGAAGTCCGTGTAAAGGACTTTGTCTCCGAAGAGGATGTTGCCGCTTCCATCAGACTTGACGGTGTACGTCTTATCCATCAGGAGTTCCAGCACCATGCTGGCGGATTTGCCATCGCTTGCGTAAGCGGTCAGCGTGTAGTCGCCGTGGACTTTAGAAGCAAAGTCTGCAGGGAGACCGGTGCACTCTGAAAAGCTCCATTTGCTTCCAGCAACGGGTTTTTCTTCATCGGAACCCACGGTCAGGACCGGTGTGCTCGCTGTGAAGTAACCCACTTCCCTGCTGTCGGCATCGCTGCCGGTATCCTTGGTGCCGCCAAACACGCAATTTACGGTCGCAGGCTTATCATAGGTAATGTGGTAAGTCGCTTCTGCTGACTCGCTCATGTTGATGGACGATGTCTGTTTCTCCTCGCCATTCACATACCAAGTGACGGTTTTGACACCGGCATCTCTGTCGCCGGTGTCGATGTGTGCTTTCAAAACAAGCTCATCGCCGATGGTTGGTGCGGAACTTCCCTGCGAAGTCTCAATCGAGGTATCCGCGTGCAGCGTGTTTGTGCGAATCTCTTTTCCGGAGGCAGTCGTGACAACACTTTGCGTTTCCCATTCTGTCGACTTCGTGTAAGCTCCATTGACCTGCGTTCCTGTGATGGCAGACACCATAGCAGTGCAGGCGAGCACGGAAGAAAGAAACATTGCTGTAATTTTGCCCTTTTTGTTTTGCATTTTCTGTTACGTTCCTCCTTCCACCGTATTGACTTTCTCCAATAAAAGCTTCTGCTGCAGCAAATCAAACTGTTCTGCTGTAGTTAGACCCTCGTTCTCAGAGATGATATAGCTGAATGTGGACATGATTTCGTCGGTCGCGTTGCTCACGAGGATAATGAGACCGTCCGAAGTCTCTGTGATTTGGTAAGTGCGATTTGCGTCGCCCTTCAAATCTTCATCAAGTGTTTCGCTGATGAGGTTGCGCAGGTTCGTTTGGTTGGTCAAGGCCACTGTTTCTTCTTTTGAAACGAACTCTTTTGTTCGCTCATCAAGAACGGTTGTTTCTACTGTGACCCTTCGCTCATCCTGCGCGGAATCTCCAAGGTCGAGAACGACCATGAGAGGTTTTTCAAAGTTTGAGGCTGCTGTACGGGTACCGACATAGACGTTAGCTTTCACATTACCCGTAGCGTTGTAAGACGCTGTTGACAGGATATCCATGGCGAGGTGGTTGAACTTTACCCAATTATTTTTGACCTCGTGCATGCTGCTTGTGATGCGAGCTTCGCTTGGCTGCTTGGCCCAATAGACTTCAGTGCCTGCGCCATAGATGACAGCGGCACAGACGAGACAAGCGGCAGCAATCTTAACCTTGTTTTTGGTAGGTACCTTCTTGGGTTGCTCTGGGTTGACCTTTACAGATTCTTCTTTTTGCCCTTTTGGAGCCGCTGGTGCGCTTTTGAGCGCCTCCTTGCGGCGTTGCGCCGCCATACGTTTCTTCTTATTCGACATTTGGCACCTCCGTTACTCACGGGGTTCCATGACCATGACAACGTCATCGTCAAATTCTGCGTTGATGTAGCCGAACTCTGCATCAGCGGCGAACTTTCCGTTCGGACCAGCCGAAGCGATGATGATTCGGTACTTTGTGCCGGTGGTCGGTATGAGGTAGTAGATGCGAAGTTCCATATCCCACGGGTCGGCGTAGTTGGTTGTCTCAATGACTGCGCCGGTAAAGTCAGCACCAAAGTCGTAAACCGGGTCGGTGGCCGCAGCATCCGGGACTAAGACGATGTTGTCGAGGTCCAGCGGAGAAGTCAGATACTTGGCATCCCATTCCTTGAAGTAGTTCTTGACTTTGTCAGGGTCGGTCGAGTCGTCCTTCGAGAGGTAGCCGAGGCCGACGGTGGCGGTCTCAATGTCGTTGGCGACGATTTTTAGGTTGCTGCTGACCGTCGAAAGTCTTGCATTGGCGATTTGCTTACCGCCAAAACTGACACCAGCAGCAGCGAGGATGCCGATAATGATAATGACTACGACGAGTTCCATAAGGGAGAAACCTCGTCGGGTGTAGCGGAAATTTTCTTTCATATAATAATTGCCTCCATCCAAGCAAATACTATTGGCTAACCGATGACGTTGCGCTGTGTTGCAATCTGTCCGGTTAAATTGTTGGTTGCGGATTCTCCATCCACCGCAATCCAGACAAGGGAAGACTCGAATCTGCCCGTCAGCTTTTCCCCTTCCAGGCAGTAGTCCTGTGTGATTTTTGTGGTGCCCTTTGTGAGGATGACCTGATAGTAGATGTTGTCGACGGTCATGGTATCGCCCGTCTCCATCGTCGTACCATCTTCCTCTCCGGAAAGGGACAGGGTGAGTGGCGCGAGGACCTTGATGGTCAGTTTGGAATCTTTCAGCAGCTTCTCTGTTGCGCTCAATGTGTCGCTATCAGATACGCCTGCATAAGCGAGTGCATCTGACGCATTGACAAGGGTGTACCACCATGCGTCTGGTTCACCGGCGACAGCCGCAAGCTGTAAACCTTGTCTGCTGGCATCGCCTTTCTGGATGATTTTGATAGCGTCCTCGTAAATGGTGACGGGGATTTGCTCCGTTTGAACGCCCTCGCCACCATCACCGCCCACAGCGCCGTCAGGATTGTTGACATCCGCCGTGTTGATGCGAACTGTTTGACTTTCAAGGTCGTTGCGAAAAGCATCTGCACAGACGTTTGCGAGTGCAATGTAGGAATTGATGTTCCCTGCCAGCTTTGCCTTTTCATAGGAGTCCGTCTTGTTGGACACCGTGAGGGTGAACAGGCTGCCTATGCTCATCGTCAGCAGCAGAAACACGATGACAGTGAGGAACAGGTTGCCGCGACGGTATTTCATCATGGTTGACTGCTCCTTCCCTATCGGTGGATGGTCAAATCAATAATGTCGTTGTCCTCGGTCTGTACATAGACGCGGACAGAATCTCCGTCCAGCGGTGAGAACGAACACGCAACAACATTGCTGATGACTTCTTCGCTGTCGCGATAGATGGCAGCGCCAAAGCGCGAATAAAGTGTTACTTTGGTCGGTGATACGATTTGCAGTTTATCGTCGACAAGCTCGATGTTGGTTGACGACTTGACGTCCTCTTCCAACACATCTACGAGGTAATCAATGTCGATTTTCTGTCCCATATCCTGCTGTGTCTTCATGTTCCATTCGTTGGAGTAGGCCAGCATGTGCATGAGGACGACCAGAATCATGGCGAACAAGGTCATGCTGATGACCGTCTCCATGATGCTCGACATGCCGCGTCGCTTCCGGAATTTAATCATAGGCCGTACAGCCCTCCCTCAGAAACGTCGTGGTTTTGATTTGCGTTGAATTGTCCGTAGGTGTCATCGTGATTTCGACTCGGTAGAGAGACTTCCCAAAGACATCGCCGATATCCACAACTGACACGTTGGTGACAAATCCGGTTCTCTCGCCTGTGTTGTCGTTGTAGTCGATGGAGTCGATGGGGTCTGCCCCGCCGTCGTATCCGCGCTCCAGGTCGGACTGAATCGTCTCAATGAGGTTGACCATTTCAACCTTCATCTTCGTATACATCGCTGTTTCTCTCGAATTCTGCGTGAGAACGGCAACGGTTGCGATGACAGCACCACCCATCAGGGCAATGACTACGAGGGAGGACACGATTTCAACGAAGGACAATCCTCTACGTCTTTTGCATTTGTTTTGATTGAAAAGGCGCACAGAATCCATCTCCTTCGTTGGTTTTCTGGGGTACGCCCCTGGGCGGAATGAACCGCCCAGGGGTGGGAAGCTATATGATAGAGAAATCATTCGGGGGCATGAATGACTAAATCGTTCCCTTAGAAGTTGACCGGCGCGGTCGCAGGAGTCGTATACGTTGCGGTTCCCTTTGCCAGGTCAACGAGCTTTGCGGTATCATCGGTTGCCATATTGTTGCACTTCATAGCATCAGATGCAGTGTTGTAGGTAACAGCGGTCACATCGCCGTCGGTATACTGAACCAGGAGGAACACGTCATCCGCCTTGGTATCGTTCGTGCCGCCAATTTTTCCGTCGAGGGCAGTCTTGGCGTCAGGACCAGCAGAAATAACCGTGATGAAGAAATCGGACTTACCAACACCATTGCGGTCCTGAGTATCAAAGACAACGTAGTACGGGTTGTCCCACGCGTCGGTCTTGTCGGACTTTGCAATAAAGTAATGGTCTGCGTCAGCAGGGACACCATTCGTAGAAGTGATGTTGCCTGTTTCTGCGCCGGTCAGAAGATTCAACTTATAGTCTTCGGCTAAGCCGGCGTTCAGGCCGTCAAGGACCTTCTTGTCGTTCATGTCCTTGTAGCTGCCCATATTGGCAACGCTCGGGGTTTCGTTGAGGAATGCCTCAACAGCCACGGAGAAGTTATGCAGGTCGGATGTAGTGCGGCTGACCTGAGACTTCTTAATGACTGCCGAACCGCCGGCAAAGACGGCCACAGCCAAAATTGCGATGATGAGGATAACGACAACAAGCTCAACAAGGGAGAACCCCTTGCGCTGCTTGCGCGTCTTGAACATGTTTTTCATGTGACATTAACTCCTTTTCAAATTCAAAATTTGTTTAGCCCCGGAACTGATTTTTCACTGAGCTTTCTCCCTCTTCATACACTTCCAAAACGAGGGACACGCGAGATGTCAAACAACAGTGTTCCAAATGGGACGCTGTAATTTGTGGGTTAGGGAGGCTCTGCCTCTGGTGTGTTGAGCCAGCATTCCTTGGATGCGGGTTTCGTTTCCGACCTGCCCATTTGGAACACCCCTTTCGACACTTCATATTTTGTTTCATCCCAGCGAAGACGAAACGCTGATGATAGGCTGGTAAACGGAAAGGACGAGCACGCCGACGATAAGACCGACGACTGCCATCATGATAGGGTTGATTGCTGAAGTCATGGCGTTGATGGATTTCGTTGCCTCAAACTCACGGTCATCAGCAAGGATGCCGAGTGTTTTTCCGAGCTTGTTGCCTTCCATAGCAACTTGAATGGTTTGAATCTCAAGCTCTCTCATGCAGAACACCGGGCGGAGAGCTTCAAATACGGGGATACCGTTTTCCTGGTACTCTATCTGCGCGTCTGTCAGGACACGATGAATGTAGAGGTTTGTGACGGAGTCCGCTGCGCTTTTCAGCGCGACGGACATTTCTGCTCCGGCAAGTACCATCTGCTGCCAGTTGCGGAAGAACAACACCATGGCATTATTCTGGATGACCTTTCCAATCAAAGGCAGACCGGTTGAAATTCTCGACATCGACATCTTGCCGATGGTTTTCGAATAAACAACGAGGAATCCAATTCCGCTTCCGAGCAGAAGGCCTAAACCCAAGCCGTTCTGCTTCATCCAGTCGCCGATATTCATGACCAACTGCGTTGTGGCAGGAAGTTCTGCGATACCGATATCCGTCAGCATATTCAACATGTCTGGGATAACGCTTGTGAATAGATAAGCTGCTGCCGCAAAGGTAAAGACCAGAACCATTATGGGGTAAGACAGAGCGCTTTTGAGCTTACCCATGATTTTGTTCGCATTCTTAATTTGGTCGCTGATTCGATTCAGAACATCGCCGGTTTTACCGGCGGCCTCACCAACCTCGACCTGATTGACATACGTTTCAAAATACTTAGGGTAAAGCGCCATGGACTCATGGAGAGAAAAACCTTCGGAAAGGCTCGGGAGAAGCAGTGTGGCTACGCTGCGAATACCATCTGCCGATTTATCATGCTTCTTGCCGTCAGGCGGTTTTGCTGCCAACAGTGTAACTGCTGAGCAAGCATCATAACCGGCATCAAGGAGCATGGACATCTTCTGAAAGAAATCGGCGAGGTCCTTTTTCTTGATGGAGGTGAATAAGCTTAAAGCCATATCTCAGCCTCCCGTTCCGAGAAACTCAATTTCGAGATAGCAAAGTGCTGTTCCGTGCTCAAGAAGGTCGTTTGCACCAAGAGGTGTTTCCTCTTCGTTGCTTGCTGCGGACTTGTCGTCCTCTTCTGTGAGCGTCCACCAGGGTACGAGGTTTTCATCGTCGATGTTTCGCCACATCCACTGAAGCTGGTTGCCGTCCTTGTCAACGGACTGAAGACGATAGGAGAACGAATTGATTCGGCTGACCACTTCGGAATCGTAGAGGTTCTGGATGAGGTTCTTGACGTTGTAAAGGCTCCCCTGCACTTCAAGGGAAATCTTCATGGCGTATAACTGGGAACCGGCAGGGACGATATCGTCCACGGTCATCTTGTTGACCTTCAACTGGTTGGCAAGCGTCGTTTCGCCGATGAAGGATATGTAAGATTCTTTGTCAGATACGAGGTTGCCAAAAACCTTGCCGGAATCCTCCAGCGTCTGCTCGTAGCCATCCTTTTCTGTCTCGGCGGAGGTGATTTGACGAGCGAGCGCGGATGTTGATTCAAGTGAAACCTTGAGTTCCTCGTACTTTGGTTCAAGAACAACCTTTGTCAGTAGTGCCAGAGCTATAGCCAGTGCCAGCACAACGGAGAGAGCTGTAAGTTTCTTCTTAGATGACTTGGCGGCGCTAAAATCTGCGTAATCCATCAGACGCCACCTCCTTCACTTACACCGACTGTTAGCTCAAAGGCGAACAGCGTTTCTTTGGACGGCAGAGGTACCTGTTCAACACCGACCACTTTGACTTCGCCGATATCGGCGTTGACGAGAGCTTTGTAGAGCTCGACAGGGCCGTCTGTCGTTCTCGAATATCCACGGATAACAATGGTCTGCATCGTGTACGACGTTGCTGATGTTTCCCCTGTGACATCCACGACGTCAGGAGCCTGTTCCCCATCGGTCTGTTGTGTTACCTGACTTGGGTCAGAGACGGCCTGAGAAGAATCGGTCGTTTCACTGCCGTAGGCAGACCCCGTGGTCTCCGTTGAAGGAATCATGTCCATCGTGTCGATGGACGCAATGTTCAGGTCTTCATCGACTTGCGCATACACAAACTTGAAAATCTCGTTGTAGCGACGGTCGATGGTGCTGAGGCTGTCGACACGTGCCTTAGCTGCGTCGCGTTGCTGCTGCGCGAGAGCAAGCCTGGACTCTGTTGCGTTAGAGGCTCTCTCGTACTCGCTTTTTGCCACGATGTTTTCGTAGACGCTGATGCCGGTCGTAATGACCGAGAATACAAGGAACAGACTCGCAACTGTCAGGCCGACTTCAACAAGTCCGATTTTTGTTTTTTTGTTGAGCCCCATCAGGTGGAAGCCCTCAATTAGGTTCTCGGGTTTGCCTTCAAAGACCCGAGCGAAAAGAGCCATGCAGATACCGAAGCGTCCATCACGCTCAATTTCAATATCCTCATCCGGCACGATAACGCGGATGCAGTTGATTGGAAGATTCATGTTCTTCCATCTTGCGTAGAGGTCGATACACGTAAGGCCCTCTTCCTGAAGCGCCCGGCAGCACTCGATGTACGTGTCTGGATTTGCGAAAGCATCACCGACAAGCATGATGTGTGGGTTATGGAGAGCGCTCTTTCGAATCTCATCCTTGATAACGCCGCAGACCTTGCCAACGAACTCGTTGGATTCGGACACATCGAAATGCACCTGCTTCTGCCCGCCGGACGGCGCGTCCTTTGTGAACTGGTAGAAGTAACCTGTCGTTTCATCGTTTGCGTACAGAACGAGCTTATTGAGCGCGTCATACGTGAATGGAATCATCTTTCGGAGATAAAGAAGCGCCGTTTCGGGGGCTTCCAGAGAACAGACCTTATAGCCGTGTTCCTGGAACTCACTGATGAGGAAGTCGACCAGGTCACGCTCAATTTTCGTGGTCGTGTATAACTGACCTTTCTCGGTCTCAGTGATGAATTTGCCCCATTCTTTTTTGTGCTCGATAACACCGACGTTTTTGGCAGATGCCGCGTCACCGTCGTTTGAATCTTTCTTCTTTCCGAAGCTGAACGATTTGTTTTCTTTCTTTGCAATCAGCTTTTCGTCAAGGAAGAAGTCGACCTGCAAGTTATTATCGTAGACGATGTACAGTTCCTTTGCCGTGATACTGTTCATCGTCATGGAGGTGACGATGGCAGACACGAGGTCGCTCATATTGGCGAGTCGGTCGCCGCTGAAGAATCTGCCTGCTTTCTGAACGATGGCGCTATGGCTGATAAGGATAACGCCGCTGCTGACACGACCTTCAACGATGCGTACATCATTGCGAGTAATATGGATGCAGGCAATCTTGTTGTTCTTTCCCAACTTTTTGCCCCTCCTTTTTGTTCGCATAGTCACAAGAAAGAAATTCTCGTTTTGCGGCCTTTTTGCAATTATTGCGTGTTTTGCAAAATTTCATTCTTAGTTTGTTGCCATTATACCATCATGCGAACGGATTGTGAATAGGTTTTTAAGAATATTTTGACATAACACAACGCAGCAATACAAACAAAATTCTCTCTATACAGTCGACATTTCGCACTCTTACGCACAAAGTCGATAGAAATTCGAACGTTTCTATCGTTGCGCTGTATATCTGAGATTTGTTTTCTATTTGTGTTATCATGTGTTTTGTCGAACAAAATGTGAACGCCAATAAAATTTTTAGAAATTTCAGCGCAACAAAGGCAGTTCGATGCACCGGCCGAAACCAGTTTATCGAACTGCCTTTGAGTAAAACTATTGGATTCTGCTCAAAGAATATCTGTAAACAGCTTATCAACCTCATCGAACGTCGTGATACCCTGCAAGGCCTTTTCAACGGCGTCTTGGATGTAAGTCTTGTAACCCTGCTTCCGGAGGATTTCTTCGATTTCCGTACGCGTGCAATTCTTCTGAATGGCGTTACGGAGCTCCGGAGTTGTCATCATGAATTCGTTGACAGAGATACGGCTCTTGTAGCCGGTACCTGCGCAGTTGGCGCAACCGCAGCCACGTTTGAGCTTGATGACGCCGTTGCCGAGGTTGTAGCGCTCGCGCCACGGATGGTCGGTAGGAAGCTCGTACTCTTCTGCGCACTTCGTGCAGACGCGGCGCACAAGGCGTTGGGCAACGACTGCAGCAAGGACGTCGCCAATAGCGTACGGCTTGAGTCCAAGGTTTGTCAGACGGGAGATAGCGCCGACGGCGTCGTTCGTATGTAAAGTTGTAATAGCCATAGGTAATCGTTTGGAGTATGCGCTCCTCCGGATTTTCCCCGGCTCCACACGGAGCGTGCGATTTTCACCGCACTCCGCGTTCCATCGTTGGAATAGAACCAATTGCTTACGAACGGGCCGGAACAACGGCTCTTACCTCGGAGAAGGCGTTTGCGTAAGACTTACTGTTGTAACCAACGACTTGAGGCCATCCCTCTGCTCCCCATTACGGGAGCGTCAACAGTGCGACCTCTGCTTTTCAGCACCGGTTCAGCAGCTTATCGTTCTTCGCCTGCTTGCCATCGCCCGCCAGCGACGGCCCGATACCTTTCCTTGTTCCAATGACTCTATCTGTCCATATATGCTTTTAGGTTCCGACTTTGAGCCTGCCGGCTGGGACTGCCCCGCTACCCATTGCTGGGCTTCGACAGCCATGGCATTTCATAGATACCCTTTTTACTTTGCCACACCGACTGCGGCATGCACCGCAAGCCTCATTTCTAAGGCGTCACGTATAGACCCTTTCGTTCGTCAGTTCGTCAGCTCTGCAAGGAGCATTCTGACCATGAGCATTTTGTAGACCCCCGGCATATCGGTATCGCGCCTCACCTCTGTGGCGGTTTCTCCTGCAGGAGGATACCTTCAGCCGACTTCACCGAGCTTCTGACGACCAGCGTTTCCGCTTTCGCCGCCAGTCGGAGCTTAGGGCAGGCGTTTCAGGGCGTTGCCCCTTTCATTCCACCTATCAAATCATCAGTTCAGCGTCTGCGGATGGACGGCAGTAGCTGCCTGGTCTTTTCAACCAGGAACAAGTCGCACAATACCAAGTGACCGGTATTAGCCGCTTGAACGGTCTGTTCGGCAACCTCAAGCGTACGAGTTTCGCCGATACCGATGACGTCTGGGTCGTGTCGTAACGCCGACGGGAAGCGGTCCGCGTACGACATGCCCTTCTCCTTCTTGACCTGAATCTGCGTCGTGCCTGGGAGAACGATTTCGACAGGGTCTTCAATGGTGAAGATAGCCTTGTTCTCCGAAAGGAGCTTTTTGAATCCTGCGTAGAGGAGTGACGTCTTACCGGAGCCCGTGGGACCGCAGAGAATGACGAGTCCTTTCGTCATGTGCAGGAGGCGCATGTAATTCTCGTAGTTTTCCTTCGATAATCCGAGTTCTTCGAGTCCTTTCAAATTTGCGTCGATGAAGCGCATATTGAAGTCGAATCCGATGGAGCTATGCAAAATGTTGATACGAATGTCGATGCGGTTTCCTTTGTGTATCGTACTGATTTGGCCTTCTACCGGCTGGTCTGCTGTGTCGCCTCCGACTTTTGACATCGTCTTCAAACGGTTTCTGAGGTTGCTCAGAATGTCTGCCTTGATGTCTGCATAGTGGTAAAGCTCACCGTCGATACGGAGCATCACCTGCGCGTGTGTGTCACTCAGCGGCAGCAAATGCAAGTCCGATGCTCGGCGCGTCAGAGCTGCATCAATAAGCATGTCGAGGAGCTTTTGAGTGTAGCTCGCTGCCTCCGACTCTGCGATATTGTCACCGCCGCTTGCGCTGACCTTGATTCGGTCCGCCTGTTCGCTGATGGCGCGAGGGGTCAACTGATACTGAAGGATGACTTTGTACTCCTCCCCCGTAATCAGTGCGAAGTCCGGCTCCATACCGAGTGCCGAGGTCGCTTTGTTGCGGAGAGAGTCCATTTCCGGGTCGTTGATGACGAATGCCCTTCGCCCATCGACCATAAGAACGAACATTTTGTCCGCGATGGCTTGCTCGACAGAGCCTTCCACCTGGACGGTTGCTGTGTAATCGAGCTGCGCCTTGAAGGCGTTGCCGATTCGTTTCATGCCAAAGAAACTGCAACTGAAATCAACGAGCTGTTCGTCACTGAGGACCTTTGCCCTCTTAAGCGCCGAGTAGAAGGTGCTGTTGCGGACTTCCGCCTGCTCGGCCTGCACCTTCTTGTACTGCTCATCCGTCAGGATGCCGGATTCTTTGACCGCCTGGAAAAATTGTGCCATACGGTCTAACCCCCTTTTGTACTTAGACAAAATAAAATGCCGTTTCCACACACGGGCATTGCGGGACGTCCGTGTGCAGGAACAACATGTCATTTTGCGGATATAGAAAGCCCGCCGGAATTGGTTAAAAATTCCAGCGGGCTCTTTTCGCTTAGTTTCTTTTGTTTTTACTCAGGATGTCCAAAATCCTAATAAAGAGGTTGATGATATCGAGGTAAATGTCGATAGCCGAGTCTACTGCATTGTCGACCGTTTTCGGGTAGGACTGCGCTTTCACCCAGTCGTACGCCGTGTACAGCGAGAACACGATAACAAATGCCCAATCAAAAAGCGTACCCCGATACCCGAAGAACATCGCTGCGAGTTCTGCCAGAATGCCGAAGCATAAGGCGTCAAAAAGTGCGTTGCCCATCACGCCGAAGCGCTCTGGCCTAAGAGTGGCAGCGACCATCATGCCCACGGCAACGACCGCCGCGCATACTGCTGCGACGATGATATTCACCTGTGGATATTCCGGAAGGCAGATGGCCAGCAGAATTCCGATAGGGAGCACAATGAGGTTGTAGCCGATAAAACTCACGACCGGATTCTGCGACTTCACACTGATAATACTTCCCGCCACGCAGGAGGCGATATAGCCGATGATAAATGGCAGCATCGGGATGCTCTGCGCGAAATTTCCGAGCAGCAGCACCATAAAGGCGTTCACGAGAAAGCCGTAGATGATACAGCAGCCGAGCACAGCATTATACTTTGACTCGCTGATTTCATCTTCAAGCCCGCTATGGATGCGGGCGAACTTTCTCTCTGCGTTGTCGAACATGATTTTCTTCTTCCTTTCCCAGTTATGGGGGCGCGGGGCGGCGCGTTCTTCCCGCAGAAGCGCGCCGCCCCACTATGGCGAAAGGGCGCATGCGCGGTTTAATAGTCGTTCATGCCGCCCGTTCCGGAGGGGGGATTGTTGGGGTCATCCTGCCAGCCCTGATAGTTCGGCTGGGGTGGATAACCCGGCTGCTGAGGAGGATAGGGAGCCTGCTGCGGCTGAGGCGGCTGCTGGTTCCAGGGAGCGTTCGCCTCCACCGCGGCATCCTGCGCACGACGAATGGCATCCTCTTCCATGCGGCGGCGGTCGCTTTCCGACATATTGACATGAACGCTGCGCTGCTCGGGGCGCACCATGCGCTCGTTGTTTATCTGCTGCTGCGGCATCGAATCTTCGCCCGCAGCTTCCTTCTTCTTTCTGTCGCGGCGATTCTTCTTCGTCTTCGAGCGCTCCTCGCTTTCGATGTTCAGGAGCGACTGAATGAGCTTGAGAACGGCCTTCTTATAGAGGCGCTCGCGTTTGCCGGTATGGAGCACGATGGGCTTGCCTTCATTCTCCCAGCGATACGCGTCATCGACAAGGCCGAGCTTGATGTCGCACTCGGGAAGACCGATAACATCGAGAAGCTGCGCCATTTCGCAGCCACCTTCTCTCGTGTTGCAGTCAACGAAGAACGTCTTCGCGCGAATAGCATCGAGCATCTGATGGTTCGCGATATGCCAGGTAGCCGCGGACACGCGATGCGGGATGCAGACAACGACTTTATCAGCCTCGACGAGGCCGATGCCGGTAAATGCGGATTCCTTGTAGCTCGTGCAGTCGATGATGACATACGTGAACTGGTCGCGCAGGTCCTCCATCATGTTGGTGATTTGCTCGGTCGTGATGTTGGCGATGTCGTAAGCATCGCCGCCCGTGTCGAGCTCCAGCAAGCACAGATTCGGACGCGCCTGCGTCAGAGCCTCACGGACGTTACGTCCGCTGCTATAGGCTGCGTAGAGACCCTTGCCCTTCGGAATGGCCGTGCCGTAGAATGCCTGAAGCTCACCGTGGTCGGATGCGGAGACCAGACAGGTCATATAGCCGGAATCCGCAAGAACAACCGCGAGGTTCGCCGCGAGCGTCGTCTTACCGCCGCCCGGGGGACCCCAAATCGCAAAGAGATGCTTGTCGTAATCCATAGTTTGTAACTCCTTTCCGAGTTTATCCCGTTACGCCTTAAGCCGCGGGCTCGTTGGTCTCATCCGGCTGGGTGATGGGGTTGCCGTCTGCATCGAGCTCGGGCTCCGTGGTATCAACGGGCTGCTGTGCCGGCTGCTGCGTGGTGTTATCTTCCTGGGCCTCACCCTCGATGTTCGGGTGCAGCACAAGGTGGATGGTACCGGAGTATTCCTCGTTGGCGAGCTTCACAGCCTGTTCGTCATTGACGATGAGCGTCGCGAAGGCAGGAACGAGAGAAGAATCGAAAGAGGTCTCACTACCGTTGTTCAGCTCCAGCAGGGACTTCCACTGACGCTGCAGTGCCGCGATATCTTCCATCGCACTGTTCTGCAGGCAGTATACACGCACATTGCGGAGCAGCTCAACGAGTTCCATATCGACGTTCTCAGAGTAGCCTTCCGAAGGCTTTTCCGTCAGAACATCGACATACATACCGTTCTTGACCATGCCGCCGACAGAGGAAGCGCCGCTTGCAAGGGACACGGTGATGAGCTTATCGCCCGGCTGCAGCAGCGTGTCGACAGCACCATCTGCCTCCTCGAACTGGTCAACGAACTGGTCGCTGTACAGGTTCGTATCACGGCGGATATCATTGGCTGCATACTTGCCGACGATTTCTTCCTTCGTCTTGATGACGCTTGCATCCACGCCGTAACGGCCAATCGTCTTGGTCGCCAGCATGTCCGGGGAGATTTTTGTGCCGACGTTCACGTCGTCGATGAACTGCACGATGTCGATGGTCTCGCTCTGAGAGCCGTATAACTTCGGAAGGAAGACGAAGGTCAACAGCGCGGCCATGACGAGAAGAATGATGCTGATGAAAAGTTTGCTGCGGAAGAATCTACGCATTTTTGTCACACTCCTAAATCGTTTTTTGTTTTCAAATGCGGAATATAAAAAGACGAAGCTCTTACCTGCCCGGGGTTCCTTCCTTCGTTTCCGGTCTGGTAAGCACTTCGTCTGATTACCGATATTGAGTTGGAGGCATCAAAAAAGCCGGGGGAACTTTTTTCGCTCCCTCGGCTCGTATGCCTATAGTTCTCCCACACTCGCACGATTTCCGCCCGCGCGTGGGATTCGGTTTTGACCGATATCTAAAATTTTAGATGCTATTATTATAACATGTTGAATCTCCAAAACAACTCCAACTTTGTTCCGATTTCGTTCCTATTTGTTCCAGGAAATCGGAGAGACGCTTTTCTCTCAATTTACCCTCTTTTTGCCTTATTACTCAAGTTAAACGGGACCGAGCAAAGAAGTTACCTTCACTCAGTCCCGTTTAATCTTGTTCTTATTTGAGGCAGTAGAGACAGAACCATTGCTACTTCCAACACTCAGCCTGAAATTTCTGCATTTGCCGTTTCGACCTTAGCTGCATTTTCGGCGGCTGCCTGGGCCATCTTTTCCTCCGTCGTAGGCCATCTGCCAATGCGGTAGATATTGCCGTCGCGGTCGTAGTGTGCACCAGCATTTTTTTCTTTATCAAGGCCATGGACATGCTTCCAGACAGAAGTATGGAAATACTTCGTATCGATAAGCTGCTGTACCTTCTTGTCCTTCTCATACATGCCCTTGAGATAGTTCAGGATGGTCTCACACTGCGTGTCGTTAAGGGTTGCAGTATGATACGTCTCTGGGTTCATGATGCCGAGCTGATAGGCGCACATGCTGCGAAACGCCTTCTTATCCGTTCTCATCTCTTCAGCCATGAAGTTCTCCCACTCATGAATGAAGCGGCGATGCGTACGAAGTCTCGGTCCGGCCAGCGTGCCGGCGGGTCTGCCCTTTGAATCCGCCCCGACATAGGTGTCACACTGAGGATAGTCGCTGCAGGCCCAGTAGAAGTCCGGATGCTTCTTCTTATCGACGAAGCGGAAGTCCATCTTATCGTACGGCAGCATCTTGATGGGCTTACCACATACCGGGCAGACGGGGAGCTTCTTGTCACGCTTTTGCTTTTTCGACGGATTCTTTCCACGATAGTTCTTGCTGACTTTTCTCTGATTCTGATACATGATGTCTTCCGCCGGCAGCAACGCGTGCCGGCTTCTCCTTTCTTTGAGCCTATCTATCGACTCTGGGGGCGTTGCCCTCGTATTTTTGAATCTGAGCAAAACCCTGTCGCGAGCTATTGGAGAATTCTCCTCCCACAAGATTGTTTTACTGCTTTGTGTATTGGATTATACCACTTCGCAAACAGCTTCTCAACGAGTGAGCCACGTTTTCCGACGGTTTTCGACAGAAAATGCAAAAAGAGGGCCGCAGCAGGGTGAATTGCCTTTTTGCACTCCCTGTTGTGGCCCTCTTTGGCCTTCGTTACTCCCTTCCGCCGAGAATGTCCGCAGCGTCCTGTGCGAGTCCGCACGCTACACAGTATCCGCCGTCTCTGTTGCAGCCGTTCGGCTCGCCATAGTTTTTGCAATCGCCGCAGAAGGCGCTCGGGTCTTGCAGCTTTTCTGCAAGACCCTGATGCTTCTCACTATCCGACTCATCCTCGATACGAAGGCTTCGGAGCGTGTCGTCGGATAGGCCTTTCGCACCGTTTGTGTTGCCCTTCGGGTCTATGAGGTTTTGAATTGCCTCTTCGACGGAGCTGCCGCGGCCAAGACAGCCCGGGAGCTGCTGGCTTTTTGCAATCCAATATGAGACGTTGCCATCTACCCGTCGGATGGCACGGATATCGTGTTCGTATTTCACATGGATTTCTCCTCTCAGAAAAGATTCCATACAGGGTTTGCCCATGCGAGTAGTGACGACATGGGCTGAGCAAGCATCAGGAACATGGCGATTCGGGCCGGAGCTGACACAAGAATGCTTGGAATCAGCGGCTGTCCATGTCCGAGGTCATTCTTCGTCTTGATGTGACGAATCACACAAGCGATGATATATACGATGGCAGTTGGAATCATGCCGTAGATAAAACCGACGAGGCCATATGCGCCCAAAAAGCCGATAAAGATAATCACGTCGGCTCCACCAAATGCAGAGAGTTCCTCGATTTCTTCAGGCACCTGTGCATACTGTCTCGCATCATTCCACGGCAGCATGCCGCACGAGCTGAAAAGTGTCCATACGGCAATAAATAGAAGCCCAAGAAGTCCCTTCCCAATGCTGTCCTCTACCCCCATCGAGCTGCCGAAGATAAAATACATAATCGTTTTGATACCCACGATAGCAAATGTGAGAATGATGAGCACTTCTGCAATCGCACGCATCGTCTTGCCGTGTCTCTTCTCAAAATCGAACGCCATGGCATCATAGCTCTCCATTTCCGCTTGTACTGCCTCTTCCGTCTTATATGCCCGCTTGATGAGCCAGCGGTTCAGCCGCGTTACCCAGTCCGGGCAGTATCCGATAAAAGCCATGATAAAGAGCACCGTACCGACGACGACTGTCAGGAATCTTCCCTGCAACGCCCCTACGAATAGTCCAAGCAGGGCATATGGAAAGGTCACGTAGTCCGGCACCATTGTGCCGTGTCTGTCGTAGATGGCGGCCATAACGAGATAGAACCCCATAATGACGAGGTAAGCAATAAGGTCATAATACTGAGACATCAACGAATCGCCTCATTTCTCTTGCTGTGGGCCTCTAACAGGACCTTGCAGATAGGCGTACCGTCTGCGTCGCCGATGACGTCGACCGATACACACGGATAGTGTTTCGACACATAGTCCGTCCAGAGTCGTAAGTTCGGTGCTTTGGCACTCTTTGCCTTGATGCCGAAGAACGAGAACGTACCGTCCTGTAGCTTCGGAAGTCTCGTTGTCACGCGATTGACGCCGACCTCAACGAGCTGGTCCTCATCCGATACTGCACCCACTGGCGTCAGGCAGTCAAAGTCCTTATAGATACTCAGGAGACTGCGCCCCTGACGTTTTGCCAATTCAAGTCGAAGCTCCTTGAGTTTCTCGCCATTCTCAACGCCCTCGGCGGAGAAGTAGATTTTCAGTTCATACATGTTTTACGCTCTCCTTTCATAGTGCTTACAGGCTGCGCACCTGTCGAGTAAGTCCTTGCCCATTCCTGCAATGTTCTCCTGCCTCAGATGGCAGTAGGTCGAGATATATTGTCCAAAGCAGTCCGCTGTGTCTGTGCAGTGCCGGCAGCTTTTTGCTTGCTGATACCTGCTGTCTTCTCTTAGCTCGCAAAACCATTTTGCCTTTTGGCGGTACTCTGTTCCGTTCGGCATGGGGTATGTCTGGAATTCCATGTCCCCAAGTCCTCCTTTCTCGTTCTTAAAGTTCCTATGATTGTATATTTTAGCATTTTTAAGAACGCCTTTGCAACCAGTGAAGGGCAAAACGCGCCCCGGCAGAGAGCAAATCTACCGGGCCGTGAAGAAAATCCTTTATTCACAAGTAATTTTCGGATTCTGTTAGAATCTGAATCGTTTCTTTTGGAAAGAGAACAGCAAAGAGGCAGCTCCCTTCTGTCGTCCGATGCTCGCTGATTTTAGCGCTTTCGTTGCGCTGAAATAATGATAAAACTTTGTGCTCACGCATGGCATCAATACACCAACTGCGAAGGCCTTCATTGACTTCTTCGTTCGATTTCTCAGCGATTCGGCGCAACGCCTCGGGACTCCATGTACGAAGCGGAATCGTCGTCCAATCTCCGAATTTCTTCCGCATGCTTTTGCCTACCGTCTCATTGGGAGCAACATCCCATTCGATGCAAATGAGAGCCGCCAGAACTTCAACGTAGCGCATCTTTTCGAAACCGAGGTTAGGAATGACCTTATCGGTACTGAGCCTGTCGACTTTGAGGAGCTCTGCATAGTTTGTTTCTTTCTCCCCTACCCCGCCCTTTCCTCGCTGCGTATCACTGCGCGACATGGGCGCGAGCATAAAGGCTGACATCACGAGAGCGCGTTCAAACATTGTCTTCGCGCCGATGACATTGACCGCTTCGTCAGTCGTGGGTGCGGTTTTTGCAATCCTTGTCTGCATCATCGTATTACTAACGAAGCGGCAAAACTCCTGGACGAATGTGGCAAACACAACGATGCAGAACAGAGTCGCTGCAACGCTAAGCAGCATCTTCACCAGCGATAGTCCGATTTTCACGTCAATGGTAATAGCTACTGCAATCCAGGGTCGTGTTCAGCCGCTTGAGATAGCTCTCACAGAACCACTTGTCCTTTTTGAGCGTGTTTGCGGCGAGGACAGCTTTCGCCGCCTCCTGCGCCTCGCGGATATTGCCATTTGAGACCTTGATAATAAGGCTTTGCTCAAGTTCGTTCATCTATTTCTCTTCTCTCACCAGATGGTGAAGCGATTTGCCGGTAACAGCGGCAGCGGGTGCTGCGTGGCAATGCAGAGGCCTGTCCAAAGGACATATATCCAGCAGACCGCACCAATGAGACGGTCAACGAGCCCGCCAGATGGCATCAGGTAACTGATGCCCGGTATCCGCAGCTTCCACTTCACAGGCCAGAACGGATGCAGGCCCTCTGGATTCAACACATCCAGAATCAGGTGCGTCATAACGCCGACCGCAATAGGTGGACAGATGACAGCAAGCACTGCGGCGAGCCAGAATGTGTGTGTGATAGTTCGATGCTTCAGCACTGATGGGATGACCGGTATGTAACGCCCAACAAGGCTCGTACTGCTGTCAATGTCCGGCAGCAGCGCCCCGATGGCAACCCCCGTTGTGACAACGAGCGTTGGTTCTGTCTGCAGTACCACGGCTGCTACAAGCCCTGCGGCAAGATGCGTACTTCCTTTCAATAACTATTTCCCTCTTTTCAATCTTCACCTGGTGCGGAGAGTCTCGGAATGATTTCTTCCGGGCAAATCTCGCCCTCGCCTGTATCGAGAATCTCATTGATGCGCTCAAGGTCGCTTGCTGTCCTGCCGAGCTTTTCTCGCAAAAGAAAGGCCTCTTTCTTATTTTCGATGCTCGTATAGTCATCAACGTAGAAACGAACGGCGACAACATTGCGTCCACTGCGGATGGTACGGAAATACACTTCGCACTCTGTGCTTTGGTTGATGGTCTCCACAGCATTCTTGATGACATTGTTGGCAAAGACACCGTTGCTCTGCCGGTGCTCGCGACGGCGCTTTTCTTCTGCGGTCTCTGACTTCTTTTTCTTTCCCTTCTCTGCTGCCTTGCTCATTGGTGTCAGCAGCACGCGAAGTTCGTCGATGCTGAAGCGCAAAAGGTTCACACCATATTGCCGCGTACGGCAGATGAGAACCTCATGCAGCTTTGCTGCAGGATAGCTGTTGACACTGGCCGCAATGGCGAGGTTGTACTTCGTGTAATTCCGACGCTGATTGAGAAAGTAGTCAGCGATATCCGGATTGAGCTTCACTGTCATAGCGCCCTGGCGTGCATGCGCAGAGCATTTTGAGAACACATTGACGGCTGATAACTGCATGCACTCGTTCGTGTCTTTGTCATAGGCTGCGACTCTGATGCGGTAGTCCATGATTTCGTTCACGATGTCACGCATGTGGCTTGTAAGACGCTGTCTTGAGTAGCCGAGCTTCTCCATATCGTCCGCGCTGATGTACACGTCAGGAAACTCTTTTGCTCCCCTTGGAATCTGCGCCGCGGCGATACGGATGATACGGAACGCGAACATCGTGCCTGACTCCGTGCCGACAACGAACTGGTTCGACAGAACGACCTGTTTGCGCCCATCCAGCAGTGAACTCTTTTTTGATTTCTTCTGGCTCCCTTTCAAGACAACCTCTTCAGCGTGCCTGGCGATTTCTACGAGGGCCTCTTCGTTAACGGCATTGTTCGACAGGTCGATAACGACTTGCTGATTTTCGTCTTCAAACATCGGGATAGGAACTTCAGGTAAGTGCAGCTCCGACATGATGTTTCTCCTTTCACCCACACAACATTCGCATATTCAAAAACGAATACTCGGATTTTCTTTTTGGAAAGGACAGCGAGTGCGGCCAACTGAAAGGCGGTCGCGCTTTCTTCCTTTCTAAATATTTCTATATTTCTTTATTTCTTTCCAATAAAGTATCTGGGGCCATTCTCATAAAATATTTTGCGATGCTCATATTTTATTTTGCGATGCTCATAAAATATTTTGCCATTCTCATATTTTATTTTGCGATGCTCATAAAATATTTTGTCTCAATTCCCTTTTGAAAGGGAAAATTCGGAGTTTGCTCATATTCGTTTTTGCTGACATTTATTCGCGATTATCCAGCGATATTCACCGATTTTTTGTATATAGCCTTAAATAAGGCCTATTCTCATAAAATATTTTGTCTCGGAAAATCACATTTTGGAAACGACGCTCATACTTTGTGGTGACTGGCTTTTGAAAGAGGCTCTGATTCTCATAAAATATTTTGCGAGCAAAATTGACACTTGCGAGGGAAAAATGATTTTACGCTAAGCCTTGAAACCGTTGCAATTCCTACGTTTTTCGATTCTCATAAAATATTTTGCGTTGGTTTTCGGGTAAGAGTACCCGATAAAACGGGATACTTTTTGCGTGACGAAATCACGGCTTTCGTCCATTCTCATAAAATATTTTGTCTCTAAAAATGGGAATCAGTGGGAATTTTTCGTCGATGGGTCTGTATGCAAAACAGGTGCTTTCATGGCCTTTTTCTCGACGAAAATCCGCCTTGTGGATAACGCGAACATCTGTTTTCGTGTTTATGTGAAATTATACCAATATAGGAACAATAAGTCAATCAAATATTCGTCTAATAGATGCCGTAAAACAGCATTGACACGCATGCTTTGTGGAGAAAATAGCCGAAAATTAAGCAATTTTCTTACGTTGACTGCGTCCGCATTTTCCATTGCATTCGATGGTCCAACCTCATGCTCGCCTGATTATGATAGTTGCGTTGATATTTCTCACTTCATTCTTATATTACCGTCATTTTAGCACTTATCGCTTGCCATTTGAAGTCTATCTCGCTATACTTTAAGCAAAAGCAACACGTCAGTTTTGACTATTGATGTGCCGAGAGGAATGAGATAGCATGGATATGAGATATCGACTTTTATTGCAGCAAGAGGCTGACGGGCTTCTTTTACCCGAGCAGGCCGTTGTGGCTGAGGCCGCCAAATTCTCCAACTGGTATGAGAGTGCCTCCCAGTTTCTCTACCGCCCGTGCGGTAAAACTGGCGCAAAAGAATTGGACAAGTACATTCTCTCACCTACTACTCTGACTGGCGTCTCAGAAGTTGGCACTGCGCCCGCAGAAGCCGGCATTGAGGATATTCCCATTGGTTCTATCGAGTTTGTGGAGACATTTTTGAGCAGCAGATACGGCATCGACCACCTAACGCCCATTTTCATTCCGCCTCAGATTCAGCCCAAACGAAAGACCTCCATTGTGACCGGCAGCGCCGGTGTACAAGCCTTTATGAGGCAGAATGGCCTTGATATGGTCTTTGTCAAAAGCGCAGCGCGCGTCAAAGGTGATACGTGTTCTATCATTCAGATGGAGGATATCGACCTTCTCGGGCTCAAGAGTAACGAGCCATATTTCGTCTCAGAGCCCGTCGACATTGTCTCTGAATGGCGCATCTTCGTAAAACGTGGCCGTGTCGTCGGTGTTCGTAATTAAGGCGGCGATGAATGGGTCGTACCTGACCGCACCACCGTTCTGAGCATGGTAAATGCCTACCATGTGGTCAGCCCGTTCTCGTACACGCTTGATGTTGCCGCCATTCAGAACTCCAATGGTACCGTCTATACGGACATCGTTGAAGTACATAACTTCATCTCTTGTGGGCTCTACGGCTTTGACACCGCCAACGACCTTCTCACAATGCTGATTGACGGTATCCACTGGGAAATTCGCCAGCATAAGCATTACAAGTAACCATCAAAAAACGCAGAAAAGGCAACCGGTCGGAATTTCCGGCAAGATGCCTTTGTCAGTTGTTATCGCTACTATCGCATGGTATAATTGAGTTGTCCAAACGAAACCGGCTGTGTCGGCGAAAGGAGCGCCCATGAGACAGATTTCAGAAAACGAGTACATCAACAGCGGTAATGAGGTTTATAACCTCACGAAAGACGGCAAGTGTGCCCAGTGCGGCGAATGCTGCAAGGACGTTCTCCCTCTCGATTTTGTCGAAATAGCCCGCATCGAGAAGTATGTCAAGAGCCACCATATCAAGGAGCAAGACCATCATATCTCGCGAAACACGGTTGATATGGTCTGCCCGTTTTTGAATCTCGAAACGAGGAAGTGCGTCATCTATGCCGTGCGCCCCAAGATTTGTCAGAAGTTTATTTGCTCGATGTCAAAGAAAGAGGTTGCAGCGCTCCAAGAGGAGCGAGAGGACGCCGGTGTAATCGTCTCTATGCGTGCGCAGTTCTTTGACGATAAAGATGACATCGTCCCCTCCCCTTTTGCCGTACAGCGCCGTTCTGGCGCGTTGAGCGCCAATTTTGCTCGTAGCCCGCGTCGTGGCGTGGGTAAGTAGGCCGTTTTTTCAGAATAAGCAAGCAAGCCATCTGTCTCCCGTAAATGCAGGAGATAGATGGCTTGCTTTATTGTTGTCAGTTATTTTCTTCGACCAACTGCTGGTACATCTTCATCAGTTCAGCAACACATGCGGTCTCTGTGTTGAGTTTACCCCAGAAGCCGTACGCCTGCATAACAGCCTTGTCATTGGCTTGATGCGCTTTGCGCAGTTCTGGCGGCATCGTTACCTCATCATAAAGGTCCGCAAGGCTACAATCTGGATACAATGCGCGAGCGTCCAAGATAGCCTGTGCTGTCTGCTCTATTTTAGCCTTCTGTTCGTCGGTTGGCATAGGCCACGGAAAGTTATTATAGACAACAGCAGATGAGTAGCGATACCTCATTTCCAGTCGTCCGCATACAGCCCTCATCCACGCCATATGGACATTGGATGTAAGGACCCCAAAGTGGTACAATCCGGCGTTGCCCACGATATAAAGCTGATTCGATGAGATGATATCTGGTGTCAGGAATGACATGGGAATGTATCGCCGATTTTCAGAGCACACGGTTGGTATTGCCAAGTAATTTGTCTCCGGTTGGCGTATTTCAGCAAATAATGTCGGAGTGTTCGCAAGCTCTGCTGTATTTTTTCTTGAGCTGTTGCTTCTCCAGGTCCTAACATTCTCGACCTTTTGCTTGATAATCTGGTGGGAGTTGATGAGTGCAGGAGACACCCCTTTCAGCCAAACACAGAAGCGCTTTTTATTGTGCAACAGCTCCTGAGCCCCAATAAACGGGCGAATAAAGGCATCAATATCAGCGTCTGCTTGCTTCAGTTCATCATATTCCTTGTCACTGATAGTGAAATTTCCATCGTCAAGAGCAAAGCTGCCGTAATTCACGGGAGGCACATCGCATATTGCTTTACTCCGGCTCTGAACAAAAACGTTCGGAGCATCAAGAAGGTAAGCGTTGATATTTTTTACTTTATACACGGTAGATTCGCTCTGATAAAGGTGTTTTACGTTATTTCCTTCGGAACAGCTAAATCCCACGATAACACAATGCACGGCTGCCTGGTCGTTGGATTGGCTCTCCCATTTGAATGTCCGCCACGCAAAGTTTATTGTAGCTCCGTTTCTCATAATCGGTTGCCACAGGATAGGAGCCTGTTCTCCCTGTGTGATAGAGTTAGTTGAAACAAACGCTACTTTGATATCAGAGTCTTTGATTAGGTCAGCGGCTTTCCTATACCATGCAGAGACATAATCAAGGTTGCCTACACCTTTCAGCTTGCCAAAGGTGAGCGTCATGTCATCTTTTTGCGCTTTGTCCATCAATCGCGCGCCCACGAACGGCGGATTGCCCATGATGTAGTTGAGCTGCATTTTGGGGACAACGGTCCCCCAATCCATCTGCAGCGCATTACCCTCAACGATATGAGCGTTGGTCTTTAGCGGTAGGAAGTTCAGAGACATTCGAACGACATTTTCTGTCTCCTTCATCATTTGGCTTTCAGCAATCCATAGGGCGGTCTTCGCGACAGTTACGGCAAAGTCATTGATTTCGATACCATAAAACTGGCCGATAGACACCTGAATAGGATTGTCCATATCAATCATAATCTGCCCTTCGTACAGCAAGGACAGCACTTCATTTTCCAAGCGGCGCAGGGACAGATAGGTCTCAGTCAGGAAATTGCCACTGCCGCAGGCCGGGTCAAGAAATGTCAGGCCCGCAAGGCGCGTCTGGAAGCTGCGCAGTTTTGCATTACGCGTCTTGTCGACCGGAATAGTCTTAATTTCGGCCAGTTCGTTCTTCAAGCTATCAAGGAACAATGGGTCTATGACCTTGTGGATATTCTCAATACTGGTATAGTGCATTCCTCCAGTTCGGCGTGTCTGTGGGTTCAGTGTGCTTTCAAATACAGCGCCAAAAATAGTAGGGCTAATAGCAGACCAGTCGAAATCTTCACTGGCCCGAGATAGCAGCAGGTCAATGATTTCGTCTCCCAGGCGAGGTATCTCAATGTTCTCATTGGCAAACAAGCCGCCATTCACATATGGGAATGCTGCCAAATCATCATCCAGATAACGGTCTCGTTCACCTTCCTTTTGGTCGAGAACCCTGAACAGGTTAATCAGTGCGCGGCGGTCCTCAGCGCGGTGCGCTTGCAGATAGTCATGGAACATATTGTGTTTGCCGAAAATACCCGAGTCCTCTGCATACAGGCAGAATACCAGGCGGACACAAAGCGCATTTAGACTTTTCAGAGTTTCTTCCGACTCCGGCTCTGCATACTGTTTCAGGAGAGCATCATACAGGACGCCCACGAGCTCGCCAGCCTGCAAAGAAATCTCCATTTCTTTGCGAATATTTGCATCGCCAGTGTCGACAAGGAAGTTCAGGCGCGTATATTCCTTTTCCAAGTCAGACAGCAAAAGAATTTCCGGCGCGTCATTCGGGCGGTTCATATCATGGATTCGGAACTCTTTGAAATTGCAAACAACAATCCAGCGTGGCTGCTGGTTGGCCGGCAGATATCCGCCATAGCGTCTCGCTTGCTGATATGGGGATAGCATCGACCCGTCCGATTGTGTTTCCCCTTTGTTCAGGTCAATCTTTGTGCCCTTTTGCTCAATCAGAACGCGGGTTGCTCCAATATATCCGTCGATAAATTTCGTGTTGCTCTTGCCGGTTTTTGTATTGTCTACGTTGACGGTCTTTTCAAAGTTGATGTACTTATCTGGCTCGGCTATGCCATAGACCTTTTGTAGTAGAGCCAGCCAGAATGTTTGTGTCTCCTGCTTTTCGTCACCACGGCCTTGCCAATCTACGGAAAATTGTCTCGCAGCTAAACGGCGCTCGGTTTCTGTCATGGTCGGTTCCTCCGTTTTCAAAGCATTTTCCGCTTAGGGAAAGCATTGCGGAAGAGTCGACATCCCCTGGCCAATGGCACTGACCAGTGGAGACTGAGAGGTATCATGTTCTGTGATACAGAACATGGAAAGGCCGGCCTTTCCGCTTTTTATGATTGTACCATCACATCGCTGCCGTTTCAAGAAATCGAGCTTAAAACAGCAGAATTTTGCAAATAACTGGAAACCAAGCAAATAATTTCAGGGGCAAAAGCGTTTGTCTCACCCCGTGAGTCGTTTGTTGGTGGCAGACGGCTCATTTCATCGCTAAACGGCAACCAATACGCATAAAGCAGAGGAGAGCGACCCGTAATGGGGCGCTCTCCTCTGCTTTCACGCAAATTGTGCTTTTAATCCTCCTTCAAGCATACGAAGCAAACACGACTTGATGTAGCGGCCAATGGCCACGGGTACGCAGTTGCCAATTTGCTGCTGTTTCTGTCCGAGCGTTCCGCATACACGGAAGTCCTTCGGCAGGCCTTGCAGCGCCTTGGCTTCGGCCACCGTAAGCGTGCGGTCTTCCAGCGGGTGGATAAGCGGCGGCTTCCGCCAGTTGGTGATGGTCGGAGCCGGCTCATTCCAAGCAAGGCGGCGATAGGTGCAGGAATGGCGATTCTTGCTCTCCGTACGATACTCTTCCGGGATAGAGGTATAGTTGCCTCCCTGCGGAACAAAGCTCATGCGCTTGCGCGTCATTTCGCTCGACGTCGAGATATCGCCGTAGTTCGCCCATGTCGGGTCGACCTTGCCGAGCGCATCGCCAGCATTGTGCATACCATGGACAAGGCCAATGCTGGATAGAGACGGCTTTCCGATACGGCTACCAACGATGACAGCGCGCTTTCGGGTCGTGTATCCGCCCACCTTCCAGTCCTGTACGATGCTGGGCACCAGCTCGTAGCCGAAGCTCTCAGCCTTCTCCTGTACAGCAGCATAGTAGCTGCCGTCGCAGGCCGTCAGCACCTCAGGCACATTCTCAATGGCAAACACCTTTGGATTGAGCTTTTCAACAATACGCATGTACTGCATGAGAAGGTCCGAATCCGGGTGGTCTTCGAGTCTCGTGTGCCGATTCGCATTGGAGAACGGCTTGCAGGAAGGCCCGACGTTATCATCGGAAACCCGTCCGGC
>OGGW01000013.1_pt1 | contig 154046 bp, 134 predicted proteins | sample 1571291 | NCBI WGS metagenome assembly OGGW01 (sample SAMEA2582028, study PRJEB24529) | metagenome | biome: Human gut stool | place: China | collected 2011 | reverse complement strand
AAGATACGGCAAATTTGCCAATACCACCATTGATGCCAATAAAGGAACTATAACATTAGGTTCAAGTCCGATGACTGCTTATGAAGGTGGTATTCTTTTAATTGAAGTAACAGCATCAGGAAATGATGCACCATCAATATCAAAAAGAATTCCATTATTCTTCAGTACTCCTAAAAATATAAGCAACCAAGTTTTACTTTATACGCCTATTGTTGTCAGGGCTAATCCACGTACAGGGGTATCCAGTAAGACGAAATGTGAAGTTATCAAATGGGCATCAGGTCAAATATTCAACGGTTATGAAGATATTACAAAACTTGTTTTAGACTACAGGGCTAACCATACATTCTACAACTTTAGTGAAAATCCAAATCATGGTAGTGGAGCATTAACCAAAGATCCCAACTTATTAATATACCAGGTATGGAATAAATATAAACCGGGAAGCACAGAAAAAGATGCAATGTCTTATTACATGAGTACAGGAAACTATGATGCCAAACTTGCTTATATCAACGCCGCGGATCGCCAAATAATAGTAAATCCAGATAAATGGATAGGTAATGATAATGAATATGCCAACGGAGCTGTTACAGCCCAAATCAGACTCAATTTGAATGGAACGCCTGAAAATATAGAAAGCTCAGGAAGTCAATATTTCTCTGTCATTATCTGGCTTGACGAAAACTATGAACCTAATAAATAGAAAAAGCAACAATTATGTATAAATCAAATTACCATACATTGAGCAAAAGAGGGTACACTACCCTCTTGGCTCTCCTAGTTTCTATCATCACATTTGCACAGAATGTGACGATAAAAGGAGTTATTTTTGACGAAACAAATCTACCTTTAATCGGTGCAACAGTTCAAGTGAAAGGCGGACAGGCAGGTGCTGCAACCGATTTAGATGGGAAATATAGCATCCAAGCACCAAAAAACGGAACTCTTGTTATCAGCTATATTGGTTATAAGACACAAGAAATAAAAATACAAGGAAAAACAAGCATCAACGTAACCCTTATGCCAGACAATCAGACATTAGACGAGGTTGTTGTAGTTGGTTATGGTACTATGAAAAAAAGCGACTTGACAGGTTCCGTAGCATCTGTCTCGCAGAAGAATGTGGAAGGCTTCAAAACAAGTTCTGTCATGGAAGCTTTAGGTGGCCAAATCGCCGGTGTACAAATCACCCAAAATGACGGTACTCCCGGTTCCGGATTCAACGTAAACATCCGCGGCGTAGGAACTTTGACAGGAGACGCTTCTCCTCTTTATATTGTAGACGGATTTGAGGTATCCGGCATTGACCATCTCGCTAACTCTGATATAGAATCTATAGAAATTTTAAAGGATGCATCCGCATCTGCTATTTACGGTGCCCGTGCTGCCAATGGTGTTGTATTAGTAACTACCAGATCCGGTAAAACAGGCAAACCAGTCATTGTTTACAACGGTTCTGCAAGTTATCGCAATATCAGCAAAAAATTAGATATGTTATCACCCTATGAATTTGTAAAACTTCAAGTAGAACTAAACAAAAAATACACAGACGGATATTATCGTGAAGGAGTAGATAAAGACGGAAATCCTTATCCCTATCAAACTTTGGATGATTACCTCACAGAAGGAGGGGTAAGATGGCAAGACGAGACATTTAATCCGACTTGGTCACAAGATCACAATGTAACAATCACTGGTGGTACAAATGATACCAAATACTCGGCATCATTCTCACATTATGATGAAAACGGTATTTTTACTAATAGCGGATTCCAAAAAACTACTGGTAAATTCCGTGTTAATCAGAAACTGACTAAATCGCTCACATTAGACGCTACATTCAATTATTCTAATATTATACGAGAAGGAGTAGGAACTACAGCAGACAGCGGACGTTTCAATATGCTTGCAATGATTTTACGTGCACGTCCGACTGGTGGTAACAGTATGACAAACGAAGAATTATTAAACTCTGCTATTGACGTTATAGAATTGACAGAAGGTGATGGAAGTCTTGCACAAGTAAATCCTATCAAACAGGCAGAATCTGTAAATAATAAAAGAAATGCCGAAATGTGGGGAACCAATATGTCACTCACCTACAAGATAACAAAAGATTTGACTTTCAAGACTGCTGCAACTTATAACACAACTAACACTCGTGCTGATATCTTCTACACACAAGAATCACGTGAAGCCTATCGAAGCGGTGGCAATCCTTATGGACAGACACAGATGACCAAAGATGTACGCTTTGTGAATTATAACAACTTAACTTATAGAAAGAAATTCAACAAAAAAAATACTCTGGATGTAATGCTTGGTCATGAATACTCCTATCGTGGAAGTGAATATTTATTAGGACAAGCCAAAGATTTCCCATTTGATAATCTAGGAAATGACAACTTAGGATTGGGAGCCACTCCCAGCCAGGTAAGAACCTATAAAAGTGAAAAGAGATCACTTTCGTTTTTTGCGCGCGGTACTTACAACTACGACAACCGCTATCTACTGACAGCTACAGTGCGTGCCGATGGTTCTACAGTATTCTCTAAGAAAAACAAATGGGGATATTTCCCATCATTTTCAGCAGCTTGGAGAGTTTCAGAAGAGGCATTCCTTAAAAATATCGAATGGATTTCCAATATGAAAGTACGTTTAGGATGGGGAATCGTAGGTAATGACCGTATTGCTAATAACCTTTCACAAGATTTATATACAACAAGTAAATACGGAATAGGAAGCAGTCTTGTTACTGTACTCAATTCCAAGCACTTACCCAATAAAGATTTGAAATGGGAAGGTTCTTCCACTACAAACTTAGGTTTCGACTTAGGCTTCTTAGCTAACCGACTGAATGTAACAGCCGATTTCTTTATCAAAAATACTAAAGACTTACTATTAAGCCAAGATTTAGCCTTTGTATCCGGATTTAGTAGCCAGATGCAAAACATCGGTAAAATACAGAACAAAGGTATTGAATTAAGTATCAATAGTACTAACATTCAAACACGCAACTTCAGTTGGCAGACGGATTTCAATATATCTTTCATTAAAAACACATTGAAAGAGCTTCAACCTGGAACCTACACCAAATATGACCGTGCAGGATTCAGCGGTGATTTCAAAGGATACGATTACATTGCTACTATTGACTCTCCATTAGGACAGATGTATGGTTATGTATTCGACGGTGTTTATCAATATTCTGATTTCTACCAAGTAGCAAGAAGTGACCAATTCATATTAAAACCCGGAGTAACTGATATTAGTGAACATGCGGGAACAACCGTAAAACCTGGTATGGTGAAATACAAAGATATAGACGGAGATGGTGTAATCACAACCAGTGACCGTACAGTCATTGGTAACGGTATCCCTAAATGGTATGGTGGTATCACCAACACTTTTAAATATAGAGAGTTTGACCTTAGCTTTATGCTTCAATTCAACTACGGTAACGATATTTACAATGCAACCCGTTTGTTTGCTACCCAGTCACAAGACGAACGCTCCAACCAGTTGGCAGAAGTTGCAGACCGATGGACTCCGACACATGCTTCCAATAAAGTTCCATCTGCCAAAGGATATGTCAAAAATGAGTTATATTCCCGCTTCATTGAAGATGGTTCATTCTTACGTCTAAAGAATGTAGTCCTTGGATATACTATTCCAAACAAATGGACTAAAAAAGCATATATATCACGCTTACGCGTCTATGCTTCTGCACAAAACTTATTCTGCATCAGTGGATACAGCGGATATGACCCGGAAGTTAGCACAGCTTCCAGTAATCCGATGACTCCAGGGCTTGATTGGGGAGCCTATCCTAAGAGTCGAATTTTCACATTCGGCCTTGAAGTTCAGTTTTAACAACTAATACCAAATAAAATGAAGAAATTTATCTATTATATCATTACATTAGCTTGTATATGCTCTGTAAGTTCTTGCTCACTAGACGAGGAAGTATATACAGAAGCTGACAAAACGACATACATGAAAAATGCTTCAGAAGCACAATATGTATTGTTAGGAGTTTATCGGGATATGGTTCAAGCCAATTTATATGGCTACAATCTCTCATGCCTACTCCCCATCCCTAGTGACTTGGCAAAATGCGAAGGAAGCACGACTAATGGTTTCCGTCAAGTACCGGCTAATGCATATACCCCTGCACAAGCCGACATACAAAACACATGGCAGTCTCTTTATGGAGCAGTCTATGACGCTAACAGTTTCATTGAAATGTTACAATTACGTATCAATGAATTTCCAGAAAAAGACCGTTCATTAGCTACCATCTATATGGCAGAAGCACGCGGATTAAGAGCTTTATATTATTTTGAATTGGTACGTTGGTTTGGAAATATCGCATTAATCACCAATACACAACAATCCTATCAGCATCCTTCTACATACACACAGGCAAAACCGGAGGATGTATATAAATTTATTGAAGAAGATTTGCTATACGCTGTAGACAATTTACCTTATGCAAAAGATGACGCATCACGTTCTGATAATCGTTTCCGTTTATCTAAAGGTGCTGCAATGGGATTATTAGCTAAAGTCTATGCAACTTGGGCAGGACAGCCTGTTAATGACGAAAGTAAATGGGAAAAAGCAGCACAGATTGCCGGGGAATTAATAAACTCCGGCAAACATCAACTACTCAGCGACTACGAACAACTTTGGAAGAATACCTGCAACGGAGTGTGGGATGCAAATGAAAGTCTAATAGAAGTTAGTTTCTATGCACCTGCAATCACAGGTTCTTCACTTTTGGATCCTTGTGGACGCATTGGAAAATGGAATGGAGTAGCCTTAAGCGGAAAGAGAAGTAATAAAGGTAACTGGAAAGTTTCCTGCACTTTCCTTCGTGATTGGTACAAACGCCAGGAGGATAAGAGATGGGCACTCTCATTCGCAGATTATATATATGCAGAAGATAAAGAAACAGGTAAAGACGGTATTAAAACTCCTGTAAATTTAAACTTTACTTTTGAACAAGCTATCACCAGCGATGAGGAACTAAGTAATAGCGGCATGAAAGATAATGATATTAAAAAGTTACGAGAAGCCCGTTATAAAGATTTCGACAACAAATGTTGTCCTGCCAAATGGGATACAGAAAAATATGTAGAAGCCAACAATGCATTATTAAGCACTGACTATTCTAACATTAATTGGTACATTCTCCGTTATGCTGATGTATTACTACTCTATGCAGAAGCGTTAAATGAATGGAAACAAGGTCCAACAACAGAAGCGTATACTGCCTTAAATATGGTACGTAGACGTGGATTTGGGAAAGACGTCCAAACACCAAATGCCAATGTGGATCGAAGTGGACTGGATTACAAAACGTTCCAACAAGCAGTGCGCGATGAAAGAGCTTATGAATTAGCATATGAAGGACATCGACGTCAAGACTTAGTCCGTTGGGGGATTTACTATGAAACTATCCAGAATACTTATTACGATATGCTGGATTGGTGTGGACAGACTCCTCACTACATATGCTTTGAATTCACTCAAAAGGGTAAACATGAACTACTTCCTATTCCACAACGTGATTTAGACTTGATGACTAGTTTTAAGCAAAATCCAGGCTGGGGAAAATAAGTAATTTCTCTTTAAAATAAAAGGTTTAATCCTCTCCAATATGCCCCTAGCCAAGGTATATTGGAGAATATTAAAACCTTTTTCAACAAAATCAAAATTTGAAAAGTTCTAATTAAATGCCTTTTCGACAATCCTGTAACACAAAATTAGACCTTTCGGCTACTTTTGCATCTGTTACAAAATTTCTAAAAACAATCATTTAAAATGAATAACATGAAAAAGAAACTCGTTCTCTTTGCTTCGGTTACAATTGCGCTTGCATCGTGCCAAACAGCCCCTAAGGAAGACTACAGTTGGATAAAAAAAGGACTGGATGTAGCTTCTGCACAATTACAGCTTTCCGCAGAGGAAATTAATGGCACAGGTATGTTGCCGCGTTCTATCCGTACAGGCTACGATATGGACTTCCTTTGCCGTCAGTTAGAAAGAGACTCACTGACTTTCAAAGACTCACTTCGTGCACAACCGACTGCAGAGCAATTAGGTAAACGCCGTCTTTGTGGCGTTTATGACTGGACAAGCGGTTTCTTCCCGGGTTCTTTATGGTACGCATACGAACTGACAGGAAACGATACTCTGAAAGCACAAGCCATTCAATATACAAATCTCTTGAATCCTGTACGCTATTACAAAGGCACACACGATTTAGGCTTCATGATCAATTGCAGTTATGGCAATGCTGAACGTCTGGCTCCTAACGATACTATCGCAGCCGTGATGAAAGAAACTGCCGATAATCTTTGCGGACGTTTCAACGATTCTATCGCCGCTATCCGTTCATGGGATTTCGGAACATGGAACTTCCCGGTTATCATCGACAACATGATGAACCTTGACCTTCTGTTTAACGTAGCAAAAGCAACAGGTGACAACAAATATAAAGACATCGCCGTTAAACACGCTATGACTACTATGAACAACCACTTCCGCCCGGATTATACTTGCTGGCATGTAGTGAGCTACAACAACGACGGAACAGTAGAACGCAAACAGACTCATCAAGGCAAGAACGATGATTCTTCATGGGCACGCGGTCAGGCATGGGCTGTATATGGTTACACAGCTTGCTACCGTGAAACAAACGACACTACTTTCTTGAACTTTGCAGTGAAAGTAGCCGACATGATAATGGATCGTGTGAAGACTGACGACGCTATTCCTTATTGGGACTATGACGCTCCTGTGACAGAAGAGACTCCGCGTGATGCATCCGCCGCTGCTGTTACTGCTTCTGCATTAATCGAGTTGAGCACTATGGTTCCCGACGGACAGAAATATCTGGATTACGCAGAAAAGATTCTGAAGAGTTTGTCAAGCGATGCATACCTCGCAAAAGTTGGCGACAATCAAGGATTTATCCTATTGCACTCTGTCGGCTCATTGCCTAACGGTTCTGAGATAGACACTCCACTGAACTATGCCGACTACTACTATCTGGAAGCATTGAAGAGATTCATGGAGTTGAAGAAGTTGAGAGTTGAGAATGGAGAGTTGAGAGTGATTCAATAATATAAGAATAAGAGTCCAATAGTAAATTTTAAAATCGTAAAGTATATCATGAATAAAACTTTAAAATATATCGTCCTACTGACATTTGCATGTTTCGTAGGCAAAGGTTATGCCCAAGAGTTGAAAAGCGAAGTATTTTCACTTCTCAATCTGGACTATCCGGGGCTGGAAAAAGTGAAAGCACTCCATCAGGAGGGTAAAAATGAAGATGCAGCCAAAGCATTGCTTGATTACTATCGCGCACGTACAAACGTGAAGACTCCGGATATCAATCTGAACAAAATCACTATCGGTAAAGAAGAACAGAAATGGGCAGACGACGCGCTGCAACATACTTTCTTTGTACACAAAGGTTACCAACCTTCTTATAATTATGGAGAAGACATCAACTGGCAATATTGGCCGGTGAAAGATAACGAACTCCGTTGGCAGTTGCACCGTCACAAATGGTTCACTCCGATGGGTAAGGCTTACCGTGTATCCGGTGATGAGAAATATGCCAAAGAATGGGCTCATCAGTATATCGACTGGATCAACAAGAATCCGTTGGTGAAGATGGATAAGAAAGAATATGAAATGTTGAGTGACAGCAAACTTAAAGGTGAAGTGGAAAACGTACGTTTTGCATGGCGTCCGTTGGAAGTGAGCAACCGTCTGCAAGATCAGACCTCACAATTCCAGCTGTTCCTCCCCTCTCCTTCCTTCACTCCGGATTTCCTGACTGAGTTCTTGGTGAACTATCACAAACACGCTGTACATATTTTAGGCAATTACTCAGATCAAGGTAACCACTTGTTGTTTGAAGCTCAGCGTATGATTTACGCCGGTGCTTTCTTCCCTGAATTCAAGGACGCTCCGGCATGGAGAAAGAGCGGTATTGATATCCTGAACCGTGAAATTCATGTACAGGTATATGAAGATGGGGGACAATTCGAGCTTGACCCACATTATCATCTTGCCGCAATCAATATCTTCTGTAAAGCATTGGGTATCGCAGACGCAAACGGATTCCGCAAAGAATTCCCACAAGACTATCTGGATACTATCGAAAGCATGATTATGTTCTATGCAAACATCTCTTTCCCCGACTACACGAATCCGTGTTTCAGTGACGCAAAACTGACAACAAAGAAGGAAATGGTGAAGAACTACAAATCATGGAGCAAATTGTTCCCGAAAAACCAGGCTATCAAATACTTCGCAACAGAAGGTAAAGAAGGTGCATTGCCAGATTATATGTCTAAAGGATTCTTGAAATCAGGTTTCTTCGTATTCCGCAACTCTTGGGGAACGGACGCTACTCAAATGGTGGTAAAAGCCGGTCCGAAAGCTTTTTGGCACTGCCAACCGGACAACGGTACATTCGAACTGTGGTTCAATGGCAAAAACCTGTTCCCGGATTCAGGTTCGTATGTGTATGCAGGCGAAGGTGAAGTAATGGAACAACGCAACTGGCACCGTCAGACTTGTGTTCACAATACTGTGACTCTGAACAACAAAAATCTGGATACAACAGAATCTGTAACTAAGTTGTGGCAGCCGGAAGGAACAATCCAAACGCTGGTGACTGAAAACCCAAGCTACAAAAACTTGAAGCACCGCCGTTCCGTTTTCTTCGTTGACAACACATACTTTGTAATTGTAGACGAATTGGCAGGCAGCGCCAAAGGTTCCATCAACCTTCATTATCAAATGCCGAAGGGAGAAATCGCAAACAGTCGCGAAGACATGACATTCCTTACTCAGTTTGAGGATGGAAGCAACATGAAACTGCAATGTTTCGGTCCTACCGGCATGACTATGAAAAAAGAACCGGGATGGTGTTCTACAGCTTACCGCAAACGCTACAAACGTATGAATGTATCATTCAACGTGAAGAAAGACGGCGAAGAAGCTGTACGTTATATCACTGTGATCTATCCGGTAAAGAAAAGCGCAGATGCCCCTAAATTTGACGCTAAATTCAAGAACAAAGCGTTCGATGAAAATGGTCTGGAAGTAGAAGTGAAAGTAAACGGAAAGAAACAGTCACTAAAATACAAAATATAGTAATTGATGAAAAACCCCTCTACCCTATTCCTCCCGTTAGCCGCATTAAGCCTTGCTTCATGCGGTGGTCAAAAGAAGGAAGAAGCCAAACAGCCGAACATCATTTTCATGATGACGGATGACCATACCACCCAGGCGATGTCATGCTATGGAGGAAATCTGATCCAGACTCCTAACATGGACCGGATTGCCAACGAAGGTATCCGTTTCGATAATTGTTATGCTGTCAATGCCCTCTCCGGCCCTTCACGTGCTTGTATCCTGACCGGTAAATTCAGTCACGAAAACGGCTTTACCGATAATGCCAGCACTTTCAACGGTGACCAGCAGACATTTCCAAAGCTTCTTCAACAAGCCGGATATCAGACTGCCATGATCGGCAAGTGGCACCTTATCAGTGAGCCGCAAGGTTTCGACCATTGGAGCATCCTTAGCGGTCAGCATGAACAAGGCGACTATTACGATCCTGACTTCTGGGAAGACGGTAAACATATCGTTGAAAAAGGATATGCAACAGACATTATCACAGATAAAGCCATCAAATTCCTCGAAGGCCGCGACAAGAGCAAACCGTTCTGCATGATGTATCATCAGAAAGCACCGCACCGCAACTGGATGCCTGCTCCCCGCTATCTGGGTATCTTCAACAATACTACCTTTCCCGAACCTGCCAACTTGTTCGACGACTACGAAGGACGTGGAAGAGCGGCTCGTGAACAGGATATGTCTATCGAACACACTTTGACTGACGACTGGGATCTCAAACTGCTGACTCGTGAAGAAATGCTGAAAGATACTACCAACCGTCTTTACAGTGTGTACAAACGTATGCCTGCCGAAGTACAGGACAAATGGGATTCTGTGTATGCACAACGTATCGCAGAATATCGTAAGGGCGACTTGAAAGGCAAAGAGTTGATCAGTTGGAAATACCAACAGTATATGCGCGATTATCTGGCTACCACATTGGCAGTGGACGAAAACATCGGTCGCCTGATGAATTATCTCGAAAAGATTGGTGAGCTGGACAATACAATTATTGTCTATACCTCCGATCAAGGTTTCTTCCTCGGTGAACATGGCTGGTTCGACAAACGCTTCATGTATGAAGAATGCCAGCGTATGCCGCTTATCATCCGTTATCCGAAGGCAATCAAAGCAGGAAGCGTAAGCAATGCGATCAGCATGAATGTTGACTTTGCCCCTACTTTCCTCGACTTTGCCGGAGTGGAAATACCATCGGATATTCAAGGTGCCTCGCTGAAACCGATATTGGTAAACGAAGGCAAAACTCCTGCCGACTGGCGAAAAGCAGCTTATTATCATTATTATGAATATCCTGCCGAGCACTCTGTAAAACGCCATTACGGTATCCGTACCCAAGATTTCAAACTGATTCATTTCTACAATGACATTGATGAATGGGAAATGTACGACATGAAAGCCGACCCCAAAGAAATGAATAATGTTTTCGGCAAACCGGAATATGCAGAAAAACAAAAGGAACTGATGCAACTTCTTGAGGAGACTCAAAAACAGTACAAAGACACCGATCCTGATGAGAAAGAGAAAGTTCTTTTCAAAGGGGATCGCCGACTAATGAAAAACAGATAAACTAATTACTAAAACCATGGATAGAAGAAAGTTCTTAAAAAACACAGGCTGGTCTTTCCTCGGATTGGCAGCTTCGGGCAGCTTATTGGGTGCTTGTGCACCGGGCAGCAAAGATGCAAAGAAAATCATGCCATCGGCAAGCGACCTCAAAATGTATTGGGGAGACTTACATAACCACTGTAACATCACATACGGACACGGCGATATGCGCGACGCTTTTGAAGCAGCAAAAGGACAATTGGATTTTGTCAGCGTCACTCCCCATGCCATGTGGCCGGATATTCCCGGAGCGGACGATCCTCGTCTGAAATGGGTAATCGATTATCATACAGGTGCTTTCAAACGTTTGCGTGAAGGTGGTTACGAGAAATATGTAGCCATGACAAACGAATACAATAAAGAAGGTGAATTCCTCGCCTTTATCGGCTACGAAGCTCACAGCATGGAACATGGTGACCATGTCGCACTGAACTATGACCTGGATGCACCGCTTGTTGAATGTACTTCCATTGAGGACTGGAAACAAAAAGCCAAAGGACATAAAGTATTTATCACTCCGCACCACATGGGCTATCAAGGTGGTTATCGTGGCTACAACTGGAAATGTTTCACCGAAGGAGATCAGACTCCGTTCGTAGAGATGTATTCCCGTCACGGTCTGGCGGAAAGTGATCAGGGAGATTATCCGTATCTGCATGATATGGGACCTCGCCAATGGGAAGGAACCATTCAATACGGTCTTGAGTTAGGCAATAAGTTCGGTATCATGGCTTCTACCGACCAACATTCCGGTTATCCGGGAAGTTACGGAGACGGACGTATCGGAGTGCTTGCTCCATCGTTAACCCGTGATGCAATCTGGGACGCACTCCGTACCCGCCACGTATGCGCCGCAACAGGTGATAAAATTCTTATCGATTTCCGGTTGAATGACGCCTTTATGGGAGATGTAGTTCGCGGAAACAACCGGCGCATCTATGTGAATGTAACCGGTGAAAGCTGTATCGACTATGTAGATATTATAAAGAACGGTCAGATTCTGGCCCGCATGAACGGTCCGTTGACTCCGGTTGCTCCGGAAGGTGACACGGTACGTTGCAAAGTGAAGATGGATTTCGGTTGGAACCGCGAAGAACAATATGTACACTGGCAGGGTAAACTGTCTTTGGATAAAGGAAAATTGCACGGTGTAACTCCTTGCTTCCGTGGTGCGGCCTTCACTTCTCCGCAAGAAGGTGAAACAGAATTCCACACGCACGTCAACCGCATCGTTTCCGTGAACGACAAGGAAACCGAACTGGATATGTACAGCAGCAAGAATCCGAATACTACCACAGCGGCTATGCAGGCTGTAATACTTGATGTGGAAATGCCGAAAGACGGTAAGATTATCGCAGAATTCAATGGCAAGAAGTTTGAACATACATTAGGTGAACTGCTTGAAGGTTCACGTTCGCACTTTATGATCGGATGGCTGAGCGAAGCGATCCTCTTCAACCGCGCTATGCCGGAAAGTTGCTTCACGGTAGAACATTACATGGAGGATAAAGAGCCTCAACGTGATACGGATTATTACTATGTACGCGCCCGTCAACGCGACGGACAATGGGCGTGGAGTTCACCGATCTGGGCAGAAAGAGTGTAAATCAAGTATTAAAATGATATGGAAAAAGAATACGCTATAGGAATTGACCTTGGCGGAACTTCAGTGAAATACGCCCTTATTGATAATGAAGGCGTATTTCATTTTCAAGGGAAGTTGCCGTCGAAAGCCGATGTATCGGCAGAAGCGGTCATCGGACAGTTGGTTGCCGCCATCAATGAAGTGAAGGCTTTTGCAAAAGAACAGGATTATAAGATTAACGGTATAGGAATCGGAACACCGGGTATCGTAGATTGTACGAACCGGATCGTTCTGGGAGGTGCGGAGAACATCAAGGGATGGGAAAACCTATGTTTGGCAGACCGCATTGAAGCAGAAACCGGCATTCCGGTTTTATTGGGGAATGACGCTAACCTGATGGGACTAGGTGAAACTATGTACGGGGCAGGCAAAGGGGCGACTCATGTTGTTTTCTTAACGGTAGGAACCGGTATCGGCGGTGCAGTTGTTATCGACGGTAAATTATTCAACGGTTTTGCCAATCGGGGAACGGAATTAGGGCACGTACCCTTAATAGCCAATGGAGAGTCCTGCGCTTGTGGTTCTGTCGGCTGTCTGGAGCACTATGCTTCTACTTCCGCTCTCGTACGACGTTTCAGTAAACGAATAGCAGAAGCCGGTATCTCCTATCCGGGCGAAGAGATCAACGGTGAATTGATTGTGCGTCTTTACAAACAAGGCGATAAGATTGCCACCGAATCACTGGAAGAACATTGCGATTTCCTGGGACACGGTATTGCCGGATTCATCAATACCTTCAGCCCTCAGAAGATTGTGATCGGCGGAGGCCTTTCCGAAGCCGGTGATTTTTATATCCGGAAAGTGAGTGAAAAAGCACACCGTTATGCTATCTCCGACTGTGCCGTGAATACGGAAATCATGGCTGCCGCATTAGGCAATAAGGCAGGAAGTATCGGGGCCGCTTCCCTCTTCTTTAATGGAAAGTTAAAAGTTGAATAAACTCTCGACTTCCAATTGTCAACTTTCAACTTATTCAAAATTATGAAAAGAAATATAGGAATGCTGGCGCTGATAATGGCGTTTTGGTTCACAATCTCGTTTATCACTAATATTCTGGGACCACTTATTCCGGACATCATTCACAACTTCAATTTAAGTGACCTGGCAATGGCGGGTTTTATCCCGACTTCTTTCTTTCTGGCTTATGCCATCATGTCCATTCCCGCCGGGTTACTGATCGACCGTTTCGGTGAAAAGCCGGTATTGTTCGGCGGATTCCTAATGCCGTTTATCGGAACGATTCTGTTTGCTTGTATGCATACCTATCCGATGTTGCTGGCTTCTTCCTTCATCATCGGCTTGGGGATGGCTATGCTGCAAACGGTACTGAATCCGCTTCAACGTACTGTGGGAGGGGAAGAGAACTATGCGTTCGTTGCCGAACTGGCGCAATTTATGTTTGGAATCGCTTCTTTCCTGAGTCCTTTAGTGTATACTTATCTGATTCGTGAACTTGATCCGGCAACGTACACAGCCGGAAAAGGATTCTTCATTGATTTATTGGCAGATGTCACCCCGCGGGAAATGCCTTGGGTATCGCTTTATTGGGTATTCGCCTTAATTCTGTTGGTCATGTTGATTGCCGTCAGTCTCTCTCGTTTCCCGAAAATCGAATTGAAAGAAGACGAGAAAAGCGGATCAAAGGATTCCTATCTGGCTTTATTCAAACAAAAGTATGTATGGCTGTTCTTTCTGGGAATCTTCTGTTATGTCAGCACAGAGCAGGGCACTTCTATCTTTATGAGTACATTCCTCGAACAGTATCATGGAGTCAACCCTCAAACAGATGGCGCGCAAGCCGTTAGTTATTTTTGGGGATTGATGACGGCCGGTTGTCTGGTCGGAATGTTGCTGCTGAAGTTGATTGACAGCAAACGATTGTTACAGATTTCGGGAGTATTGACGATTGTGTTGTTGCTTTCCGCTTTATTCGGAAGCAAGGGAATTGCTTTGATTGCTTTCCCTACCGTAGGATTCAGCATTTCAATGATGTACTCCATCGTGTTCTCTCTGGCCTTGAATTCCGCCTCACAACATCATGGCTCTTTTGCCGGTATTTTATGTTCCGCAATCGTAGGCGGAGCAGGCGGTCCGATGATTGTCAGCACGATAGCCGATGCTACGTCGCTGAGAACAGGTATGTTGTTTATCCTGGTCTTTGTAGGATACATCACGTTCATCGGTTTTTGGGCTCGCCCGTTGATTAACAATAAGACAGTGAAACTGAAAGAACTGTTTAAAAAAGCATGATTATGAAACAACGAAGCTATATTCTCCTTTTGTTTTCCATCCTGTTATCCGCAAACGGATATGCCCAGAAAGGTATTATGCGCCTTAGCCAACAGACATTGATGCATGAGGTACGTGAAACTCCTTCGCCACTGGACGGACAGCATATTGCAGTTAATCCGCCACGTTTCATGTGGCCGGATAAGTATCCGCATCTCGGTGCCGTACTCGACGGCGTGGAAGAAGAGGATTTCAAACCGGAAGTAACTTATCGTATCCGCATCGCACGTGATCCGGAGTTTAAGTCGGAAGTTATCACTGCCGAAAGGAAATGGGCATTCTTCAATCCTTTCAAATTGTTCGGGAAAGGAAAATGGTATTGGCAGCACGCATACGTTGACAAAGACGGTAAGGAGGAATGGTCGCCTGTTTACCATTTCTATGTAGACGAGCAGACGCATACTTTCAACCCTCCTTCACTACAAGAAGTATTGGCTAAATTTCCAAAGACTCATCCCCGTATTCTGCTTGATGCGAACGACTGGGATAACATCATCGAACGGAATAAGAACAACCCGGAAGCACAGGCGTATATCACAAAGGCCAATAAATGTTTGAATCACCCGCTGAAACATCTGGAAGAGGAAATTGATACGACACAGGTTGTGAAGCTGACGAACATCGTGCAATACCGTTCTGCACTGATTCGGGAAAGCCGGAAGATTGTAGACCGTGAAGAAGCGAACATTGAAGCAATGGTACGCGCTTATCTGCTGACTAAAGATGAGGTGTATTATAAGGAAGGTATCAAACGCCTTTCTGAAATCCTCTCATGGAAAAACAGCAAGTATTTTGCAGGAGATTTCAACCGCTCCACGATTCTGTCGATGAGTACTTCGGCATACGATGCATGGTATAACCTGATGAAACCGGAAGAAAAAAAGCTGCTCTTGAGAACGATCCGCGATAATGGCAAGAAGTTCTATCATGAGTATGTCAATCATCTGGAAAACCGTATTGCCGACAATCATGTCTGGCAAATGACTTTCCGTATTCTGAATATGGCGGCTTTCGCTACGTACGGCGAACTTCCGATGGCTTCTACTTGGGTGGATTATTGTTACAATGAATGGGTATCTCGTCTGCCGGGACTTAATACGGACGGGGGATGGCATAATGGCGATTCTTATTTCCATGTCAATCTCCGCACGTTGATCGAAGTGCCAGCTTTCTACTCTCGTATCAGTGGATTCGATTTCTTTGCCGACCCGTGGTATAACAACAATGCACTTTATGTCATCTATCAGCAACCGCCATTTTCCAAATCTGCCGGACAGGGGAATTCTCATGAGACAAAGATGAAGCCGAACGGCACGCGTGTGGGCTACGCAGATGCACTGGCACGTGAATGTAACAATCCGTGGGCGGCAGCTTATGCACGTACGATATTGGAAAAAGAACCGGACATCATGAAGAAAACATTCTTAGGTAAATCCGGCGACTTGACTTGGTACCGCTGTACTACTAAAAAATCATTGCCGAAAGAGGAACGTTCATTGGCTGAGCTCCCTATGACAAAAGTATTCAACGAAACGGGAATAGCAACGATGCATACTTCACTGGGAGATATAGGTAAGAATGCCATGCTTTCATTCCGTTCGAGTCCTTACGGTTCCACTTCTCATGCACTGGCTAATCAGAATGCTTTCAACACGTTCTATGGTGGGAAGGCTATTTTCTACAGTAGCGGTCATCGTACAGGTTTTACGGATGATCATTGCATGTACGCCTACCGCAATACACGTGCGCACAATAGTATTCTGGTCAATGGCATGACGCAGAAGATAGGTACGGAAGGATACGGCTGGATTCCACGTTGGTATGAAGGGGAAAAGATTTCCTATATGGTGGGTGATGCGTCCAATGCGTACGGAAAAGTCACTGCTCCCATTTGGCTGAAACGCGGTGAGCTATCGGGTACTCAATATACTCCGGAAAAAGGATGGGATGAGAACAAACTGGATATGTTCCGCCGTCATATCATCCAATTAGGCAATAGTGGCGTATATGTGATTTATGACGAACTGGAAGGTAAAGAGGCTGTAACATGGAGTTATCTTTTGCATACGGTAGAACTTCCTATGGAAATGAAAGAACTTCCGAACGAAGTGCAAGTTACGGGCAAGAATAAGGCAGGCGGAGTTTCTGTAGCTCACCTCTTCAGTTCGGCTAAGACAGAACAGGCTATTGCAGATACTTTCTTCTGTGCTCCGACAAACTGGAAAAATGTAACGAACGCGCAAGGAAAAGCTCTGAAATATCCTAATCACTGGCATTTCTCTTCTACAACCGTTCCATGCAAGGTTGCCCGTTTCTTAACGGTTATGGATACTCATGGAAATAATCGCCCGGATATGAAAGTAGTCCGTAACGGTAATACCGTTCAAGTCGGAGATTGGGTTATCAACTGCAATCTGACTGAGAAAGGAAAAGCCGCTATCACTGTCACCAACAAATCTGAAAAGGTTTCTTTGAACTATGATGCAGGTAAAAAGGAAGGCGCAACAATTGTAACCGATCAGATAAAAGGCAAACAGATCAGTAAAGTACTGACGGATTATTTGCCGGACTTTGAGATATAAAAAAAATAATTAAAAAGATACAAGAGAGTGTTCGAGGACACTCTCTTTATTTTTATAAAGAATTTATTCCCTTTCCCTTAAATATTTATCAATTCGTTCCATCAACAATAGTTGCCAAATCAAAGAATAATAAACGAGTATCAGAATCCGCATCATCCTCATTCAACGGAATAAAGCCATTCTTAAAATAAAATGGAACAGCATTAGCATATGCGTCTACTGTCAAAAAACGACAACCAGTTTTATTATCTATAATAAAATAGCTCTTAATAAAGTTCAACAGAAAAGTACCAACAAAGAGTCCTTTCATCGACAAATCAACTCCTAATCGACATATTTTGACTGCGGGGTAGCTTTTCAGGCGCTTCTCATTCACAAAGCGATGTTTACGAAAACGATTAAATTCAGTCTTATTTTCAAAATCTCCTAAAGATATTCTATCATTTGCAAGACTAAAATACGCGATCACATTGTTTGGATCATCTCTTTTCTCTACCGTATAGCTCACAGCCAATAATGCATTTCTATAGTATACAGATTCATTCAAAATAAAATCGTTCAAATCGGTATCACCGCAATTGAACGATTTTATACACTCACCTTGTTTCAGTCTACGAATCGCATAATGATCTGAAAGGTGTTTTCTATTTTGCTGTTCCATCAGCTTATATTTTCAGCATTTTCATTGCTACTTCAAAGTCTTTCAGCCTTTGTTCTCTTTGCTCTTTTGTTTCTTTAGGCGGATTTTTCATCCGTTCCTCAAATTTCCGAGCGTCCTTCCCGAATAATATCGGGGTCTCCTTTATTGGCCTTGCCATACTAATCTCCTTCCTTGTTTATTGTAGGTACAAAAGTAGCCAATAAATAATAAAACTCCAAGAAAGAAGGATTTTATCTTAAATCTCTTCATTATATCTACCAACACTCGACACTTGGTCGCTTATCCGGTGTATACAGAAAAGCATATTGCACAAACTTTAAAATACTCTTTTCTTATTTAGAGGTAAATCCGAAAGCGCTTTTAGCGGGATATCTGTTTTATTCAATGATATGGTATCCGTCACAGGAACAGTGTCAAGCAGCCAAGGAGAAGATAATACCCTTCGAGCATATTCCTCCGATGAGTATCATACTTATTCAGCATTTCTTTCCGATACTCATCAAAAGTCTGTTTCTCTTGTTGTGCAGATAGTACTATCACACAAAAGGACAAAACTAATCCCGCTAAAATCCGCTTCGCTTTCATTACAAACTAATCTATTCCTGTGATTTAAATCCTTCTTTGATAAAATCACTTATCTTTCCGGCATACTTTTGTGCGGCAGCCGATTCTTTCATTGCATTCTCGTATGCCCGTATACGTGCCTTAGTGGCTGCACTTTCACTGGCTATAAAGTAACTTTGCATTTCAAAAGTACCATCACCATTTTCACGAATAACGGTAAAGCTCTGTTCCAATTCACCTTTTATTTCCTTTTCCACTTCACGTTCGTAGGCTGCATAGAAATGCTCAAACTCACTGGTTCCTTCCGTTCCGTCTCCGGAAATATCGGAAACAACCCTACCTTTCACATGGCTACCGGCTTTTTGCGCATAAGTTACTACCGCATTATTATAAGCCATCTGTACACCGACATTTTTAGATTTGAACTTTGAAGCAACTCCAAGTACTTCTACCGCATCATCCCCCATCGTAGACAATCTATCAAAATGCTTTAATAAAACTACATCCGCACTGCGGGATGAACCGTAAATTTTCCAGTTTCCTTGTTTCAACTCTTTTTGCTTGGCTTTAAATTCTTTCTTTAATGCCTTTTCCAATGCCTTGTTCTGAGCTTGAAGCTCGGTTGTTGATACTATTACTAATAATGTCAACAAGAATACAATTATCTTCTTCATAACTATATACTTTACATTCTTAAATAAGAAATTATTCACCAACGATATTGGGCTAGTTCCGGCCCTATTGTCGCTGTTCCTCTTGAAGTTGTTATATATGCTCCAACATAGCTATATTTAACCCGTTCACCGGAATAAACACCGATACTAGAGGAAGAAAATTTATTATTTTTAATATCACATTTTACATGTTTCCCTGTATTATAAGTAACTCCTTCATTATCTCCATAAAAGAATCCGACTTCAAGAATTGGTAAATCATCCTCATGATACTCAATTCCGCAACTAGCAGAGACAATATCCTCAACTACTTCCAAACTCAAATCCACCGGAATCGGAACACTTCTTTCACTGTCTCCGCTCCAATCAAACGGATCTTCCGAACATCCCACATACATAGCGGATGCACAAATCAAAAATAATAACCTTACATATTTCATATACATAATCATTGTCTTTTAAATTATCAATTCATTTATTTTCTCTTTCCCATAGGTCTACAAACACTTCCTTATGAAAAGTCTCTTTATCCTGCTTACTCGCAGATAACTTTTTACAAAGTGCCTTCAACACATCATCTTTCCTTAGTTTTAGAGTGATATACACTGTATATTTCCCATTCTTCTCCTTAATTACATTTTCATCAGTCACAGTCACATTCTGCAATAACATATTGGCAGTCATCCGAGTCTCTGTCATAAAATCATCGGCGGACTTTCCCGTTTCACTATTATGCTCAATATAACTCTTCGTCACATTTTCCACTTTGCCATTCACCATTGTAGCCAATGTGTTTTTAGCAAACAGTAGTGCCTTCTGACGTGCTGAAAATACTGAAGCTGTAGTTGCACTTTGAGTTGTCTTGAAATACTGACCATCTCCCAAACTCTTCATAGCAAATACGCAACAATTCATTCCTAAAAATAAGATTAATAAATAGCACTTCATTTCACCTCCTTATTTAAGTTATCAATAATTAAGTCAACCACACTAATCTGCAAATCCGGCTTCCGAACCCTGTTCTGTTGTAGCCAAAGCGCAAATTGTCGGGAAGTTACCGAAGGAAGTCCACTGTACCCTTCAGGAAGTTCTTTATGTTCAATATCGCCCATTGTAAAAAAGAAATCTTTTGTAAAAGGAGTTTCCGAAAAGAGATAATAGACACGAATAGCATCATATTCTCTATCGGTCATCAGTTCAAGCTCATCTACCATCTTCTGCTCTTTCAGCGGAACAGCAGACAAATCGAAGAAAGAATGCCAACGGTTAGCCTCTACCCAAACATCATCTTCGTGATCGAAAGCGGCATAAGGAAGCATACGAAACGCATTTTCTCCATTGTCCATGAACAAGACCAAATGTCCGGACTTCGTACTACGAAACCGGGTGATAAACAAATCACCTTGTCGAAATACCGAATCAATACCGACGGACAATTTAGCTTCTCTCTTCAGAATCGCCTGCTCTACAACCACCTGTTTCCGTCCATTCAAAATCTGAAACTCAAACTGCGGAAGGATTTGCCTTAAAGGTTGCGCATAACCCTTTACCCGACATGTCCACTCTATGGCAGCTACTTTCTTTTTCAGTTCTCCCCTGCGGTTTGCCTTCATAATCTCCGCTTCTTTCGAACTCCATTCCGGTTCCATAAGATCCGCTTTCCAAATCCCCTGTGGAAATTGGGAAGACAAATCGACATAGTACTCCGAATGGCGAAGCTCGCTTTCAAAAGATTTCATAAAGTTACCGTAAGCGATGGAAGTACCGAATTTCTTCTCAATAGCTTCTTGCTGTGCCATATTCAAAAGCCCTTCTTGGTCGAGTTCCTCTCCGCAGGGAATCTTTATGGAAGTACAACCTTCCACTAACACCCAATCCGAAGAAGGAACTCCGTGAAAAATCTGTGAACGACCGGACACGGTGCACAGCAAGACTCCCACTATCAGGCATATCTTTCCTTTCACACCCATCTTTCTTTCCTAATAAGCTTCCAAAGTAGAATGTTTCTTCAAGAAGCGGCTACCTCCAAACCAGAATCCTACCGACAGCGCATGAACCGGTTTCGCTTTATTCCCCAATCCAGCTTTGTCAATTGTTTTACTCATGCAGAAGTGTTTATAGCCGACACGAAAATTACCAAATTCTATTCCGACTCCAAACTGATAGCCAAGAATAAAAGGCCGGGTACCGGTGTCTTCCCAAACTTCCGGATCATCCTTCGGACTTCTATCCCATGAATCTGACGAGGATATGTCCGCATAAGGAGTAATACCACCATTCAAATATACCCGGGCACGGTTTGTCAGCAAATATTTTACTTCCACTTCCAAAGGAATATCCACACCCATAGATTGTGTATAAGTATCATAACCGTCAAAAGTGCTGCAATCTTCCACCCACATGAAGCCTAATCCTGCCCGTAATGACAAAGCGAGGTAATTAGGAGTCCAGTTACGGGGTAAAAGATAATCCATCATAAAGTTTGCCTGACCGAATAACCGTCCTGTTTTGTCTTCATTCTGAAAATAACCGTCAGAGTCATATTCATAAGCAGAGCTAAATCCGGGACCTCCTTCAAAGCCAAAACGCCACTGCGCATTTCCTTTTACAGAAAATACAAATAAAACACACAGTAGCCCTACTGTTTTTATTATTGTCTTCATTATTCACTAATTTGTTAGTTTAATATTTTATGAATGTATCTTTTGCACGTGCACTTACTTGGAGTACAGGATTCTGATGCACTTGTTCACCTTCCAACTCTTTCACTAAATAAGGCACTCCCGTTGCCTGTTCGTCCGACAAATACTTATATAGCTCATCAAACGTCAATGTTCCATCACCATTTAAGTCCGATTGTGTCTTATTCTGCATAGCTTTAAACAGGACATACGAAAACAGTCCATGCTTCTTATCCTTATACCAATTGGCGTATTGATCTTCTTTCGCAGCCGACAATATGACGAATTTCGCCAATTTATCAGGTTTAGGACGACGAACAAATTCCGTAGCCGATGCTTCCATCGTTATCTCCTGGCCTGAGAAACAAGCATCAGTAATCACATTCACTTTATCTACCGGCAATGCCCCCAATACTTTATAGATACTCTGTAAAGAAGTAGCCTGTTCCTTGCAACTTTTCGGGTTCGAACGGACTCCCAGCAAATAGGGTTGTCCCATAAACGGATATCCATGGCCGGAATAGAAAAAGTAAACTTCTTTGGCTCCTGTGACAGCTACCATCTGAGCCAACTTACCTTCCTGTCCGTCTACGCCAAAGATGTCATCAAAATCTTTCTTATCGGCGTTGGCCTTAAACAAGATATTATTTTCTTCCACTCCCAACGTCTTTATCAGATAATCACGCATCGTTTTCGCGTCATTGACAGCATATTTCACCGGACCGACCTTAGTAGTTCCCTGTTTTCCGGTAGCAACCTGATAATCAGTATTACCAATAATCACCGCCACGGCATTTGACTTAACCTGCGCAACCGGAATATTAATATCTACATCCGATTTTCGGTCGTACACATTTTCCTGATAGGAAGCTATTTCGGGATATTTCTTCTGGAAAGCATTATGTATCGTAATTTCTACAGCCACACGACGATATTGCGCTCCCACCTCTTTAGCTATTTCCGCAAAATGTTCGTAGCGCATATCCGCTGCCCTGAAAGGACCTACATGCGCCATCATAAAATCTTTAATATCCAATGTACGCAAATAAGCAAGCTGTTCATTAGAACTAATCCCTTTTTCTTTGTTTACCGAAACATAGCTATATGCTCCGTTCACAAAACATTCCGCGTCTTTGATTTCACCGAAACTGCCATCGTATGCAACTGCATTTCTAAATGGAGCCGCATCTGTTCCTCCAATAATCTTCACAGTCACTTTAGTTCCCGGCACAATATATTCTTCCAGCTTCGACTCAACTGTTGTTTTTATTATGCCTGCCGTCTGAAGTGCCGCCTGCGAATCTTTCAAGCGGTATTTCCCAGCCGGCCAATCTTCCGTAGCTTGTGATATATTCATCTTCTTAACATAATCGGAAACGACCTGAACATCATAGCGCACCTTCATATTATATTCCACCGCCCCGTCTTTTCTTACTTCCGGCATGACTTCGGCATTCACGTCCACCTTCGTATTCTCCGTCAGTTGATTATTGGCACGCAATAAGGCAATCGCCGTAGCCAGCATTTCCTTCAGATCATCCTTGATGTCTTTCGTCACATCTTCCGCTTTCTTCACAGCCTTTTTCACTTCTTCCACTCTCTGCTGTGTTTCCAGATTCTCGTTTTTCTTCTTTTCCGATGCCATCCACGTAGGATTATAAGGTACTAACGCCAATTCCTGCGTCCTTCCTCCGCCACTCCCGGCAAGTTCAAAGCGATGCAAATCATCACCGACTTGTATTAATAAGGTAGCCGTACGGCGTCCTTTCAAAGATTTACGGATAGGTATATTCACCTCTCCTTTCAAACTCTTACCAGGTATCAAATTCATTTTGGAAGAAGGCAACGCTTTATAAGTCGCTCCATCCAATGTCAGCCGGACATTCTTATCAGCATTAAAGAGTAAACTGCTACCTTTTTGCAGTTTGACTTCCAAAACAAAAGTCATCATTCCACGATTGGACTTTCTACCAAAGTTTGACACCACACAGAAACTGTTCGGGCAAACAGAGATCAAATCATTAACCCTAACGTTCGTGTCGAGTTGTGGCCAATTAGGATCATTTACATCAAAAGGTTTTTCCATATCCGACTTCACATCCCGCCACCCCACGTTGGGCAGTATCGATGTTTTAACCGGATTAACGGATGAAGACTTCTGAGCGTAAGCATCCACATTACATACCAGCATGATAGCACAGCACATAGCCGTCATCACACTACTGTTCTTCTTACATTTGTTCTTCATTTGTAAGTAACTATTAAATAATTAAACTAAAAAATAAGATTGTTCAGTTGGCTTGATAGCGCAGGGTATATATAGAAGAGAGCATATACCTGGCATTAAAGAAAATGGAACTATAAACAAATTGCACTGTTTCATTGCATTCTATTGTTTGTTTTGCTTATAGCCTCCCCGGATTGGGCAATAAATAAAAAAGGCATGGGAGTCTGTACTTTTGCTTATCCCGAACTCAGGCTCTCGCATTGCCCATCTACAAGGATAAGCAACGCAGCTAGCCCACGCCAAGATGAGATATACAGAACACCATGCATCACATAATGTTTGTTCCTACATCTTAAGTGGACGCTTCCCGTTGCCGTATCTCCTTGTAGATTTCAAATTTGCGAGATTTGAGTTCAGAAGATAACGTTTGGTAAACGCCTTTCTTAATTCTAAAAATTTCCCGCCGCCCCCTCTGGGGCTAGCTGGATGTTGCAAATATAGAAAGTAATATTAAAACATACAAACTTTCTTTTATTTTTATTTCTTCTCCACGATGACAACCCAATACAATTCACGAAAACCAACGAACTAACATGTATGGATTTAAAATCTCAAAGCCCTTCACCTTTTCGCCATAACGTCCTGTTCATCGCCGTTTGCGGGTGAAGGGCCTTCCCCTCATCAGTCTTTCACCTATATGTGAATAGGGCGCATACCCAGCCATGTTTTACTAATAGACAACTTCTTCTTCCCTATAGCCAAACTTCTCTTCATCAGTAACTAAATCTCGGTTTGACTAGTCACAATCTATAAACGAAGCCTTTGATTATAAAAACGAAGGTTGCGTTTATATAAATGAAGCCTTTGTTTTTATAAACGCAATCTTCGTTTATAGTTCCATTGCTGCAAAACGGAAGTTTAGATATAATCATAAGGAAGTTCAGATATAAGAGAGCACAAGTTTTACTACAATAGAAAGCATTCAAAGCTACGCACAACGGGAGCAGTTTCAAACTTTATTAAATATATTCCTATATTAAATATATTCATTACCTTTGCAATCATAGCCAACATAATCATCTCATACAATTATAGATATAACAATGAAAAAAATAGGCGCACATGTAAGTGCATCCGGCGGGGTAGAGCTTGCCCCCGTCAATGCGCATGAAATAGGAGCAAACGCGTTTGCTTTGTTCACCAAGAATCAACGCCAATGGATAAGCAAACCATTGACGGAAGAAAGTATCGCTCTCTTCAAAGAGAATTGTAATAAATATGGTTTCCAACCGGAATACATCTTGCCTCACGACAGCTATCTCATCAATTTGGGACATCCGGAAGAAGAAGGACTTGCCAAAAGCCGTGCCGCTTTTCTGGACGAGATGCAACGCTGCGAACAGCTTGGCCTGAAGTTATTGAATTTTCATCCTGGCAGTTCTCTCAATAAGATATCAATCGAAGACTGTTTATCCCTTATCGCAGAAAGTATCAATCTGGCGTTAGAAAAGACAAAAGGCGTGACGGCCGTTATCGAAAATACAGCCGGACAAGGCAGTAACTTGGGAAGCGAATTCTGGCAACTAAAATATATCATTGACCGGGTGGACGACAAAAGCCGGGTAGGTATTTGTCTGGACACCTGCCATACTTATACGGCCGGTTACGACCTTGTCAACGAGTACGATAAGGTCTTTGATGAATTTGACAAGGAAGTAGGTTTCGATTATCTCCGTGGGATGCACCTGAATGATTCCAAGAAAGCATTGGGCAGCCACGTAGACCGCCACGACAGTATAGGCGAAGGCCTGATAGGAAAGGCTTTCTTTGAAAGATTGATGAAAGATCCCAGATTCGATAATATCCCACTCATACTCGAAACTCCGGATGAAAGCAAATGGGCAGAAGAAATTTCATGGCTCAGAAGCATTGAATAATCCGGTCAATAAATATTTGCCATGCTGACCAAAGGTTCATATAGTTTCTCGATATCTTGTGAATCCATTTCTATCTGAACCTGGTCACCCGGCATTAGCGTTTGTCCCTTAGGCGCACAATCTTTCTTATCCCGATGGACATTAATGATAATGCAACGTTCCGGCAAGCGAAGTTCATCTACAATTTTCCCGTCTAAATAAGAACCGCTCATCACCTCAACAGACAAGGTATAGCGTGTTTCCTCCTTAAATGCGGGCGAATGAATCATATCTTCATATAAAGTTACATTAAGGGGTTTTATCTGGAGCATTTCCGTGAAATAATAAGTCAATCCTCCTACAACAATCGACGGATAGAATACTTCCAGATGTCCTGTTATCTCCGTTATCAAGACGATAGCAGTCAAAGGAGTACGGACGACTGCCACCAGAAAAGCAGACATACAAATCAACATGATATAACTAATATTCTCATAGGCAATGACTCCCTGTTGAACCATAATCAAGGCTATAATTTGCCCAAGCAGTCCGCCTGTCACTAATGTAGGAATGAAACTTCCTCCCGGCAATCCCGAAGAAAAGGAAAAAATACTAAAGACCAAGTGTAATAACATCATACCTACAATCCAGAGAATATGCATATCCGGATGCATAGCCTGCGAAAGCAAGAACTGTTCCCCTCCCCCAGTCAGATTGACTTCAGTCATAGAAATCATGAAAGCAATGAAAAGCAGATACAGCATTTTCACGTATTCCGGGTGCTTGATGGCAGGATAAATACGTTTCACCTGAAGAGTAGTTATAGAGAACAGTTTTCCGAAAACAGAAATAACAGCAGCCAGCAAAAGAAACAGTTTCACTTGCGACCAAAACGTCATGCCCGGCACTATCGCATCTATCTGGAAATAAGGATTAATCGGAAAAATCCAACTGGCAACCCCACCGGCTACTACCCCCGCCAAAAGAGTTGTAATGGCGGTTTTCGGAGCGTCAAACCGCTCTATGGACTCAATAACCAACAGCGATGAGGCCAACGGCGCAGCGAAAGCAGCCGCCAACCCGGCACCCGCCCCCGCAGACAGCAATTGTTTCCGCTCACCGGCAAGCACTCTGCCCCATTTGGAAACCAAACAGCCTACATAGGAGCCGATCTGAACGGAAGGTCCTTCACGCCCTAAAGAAAGTCCCGTACTCAACGCAAGTATTCCACCCACAAATTTAGAGATCAATTCAATCAGAGGATGTTTATATTCCACCCTCCCATTAATGACACCTCGTGTCTGCGGAATACCTCCCCCTGTTATCAAAGGCATTTTCTTGACCAGCCAGGAAACAAATACCAGAATGCCCCACATCAATAGAAAAAGGGGGATATACCAATACCATTTGGGATGGGAGTTGAAAAAGTCGTAACGCAGATTGAAGAAATATTGAAGTAAATAATGATAAGGGACAGCAATAAGCCCCGTCAGCAATCCAACAAAGATACTGACGAAGTAAAGCCGCGCATCAATCAATTTCAGTTTGAAGATTCGCCAACGGCCGTCATCTTTTATTTTTTTCATCAATCTAAACATGCTACCACTCTTCACCGTTTTATACGCATGACATACAACAACCAAAACAGGGTAGTGGTTTCAGACAAATGAAGATTTAATTTTCAATTAGCGTCCCATCAGATTCAAGCGTAGAATAGCGTGTACCATAAAATAAGAACCCAAAGCGTTGTAATCCGTATCACGGATAGCGGTAGCGGTAATGGTACGTATCATTGAAACATCCTGACGGAGCATATCATATATCTTGAAGCGGAGCAACAATTGTTTCCGCTTCAAGAAGGCTTTCGACAACTGACAATTCCACATCAGATTCTCCCGAGCATAACCTTCGTAGCCATAGCCGGAACGTTGGAAACAGGTAAGATCGGTATACAATTCCATTCCCCAAGGGAGATAATATTGTACTTCCGTCCCGAAACGATAATCATACGTTTCCGTACGCGTCTCTTTCACATTGTTATGCGAATTATTATAAAGCAACTCGGCACATGCACTGATCTCCATTTGCTTTGTCCGATACGTTAATTGCAGACGTTGACGGGCGGTAAGATGTTTCACAGTACTTTTCACGGGAGCTTCTTTATTGATAGTGGTATACCCGTTCTGATTCCGGTATTGCAGATACGAGTAGGTGCGGAATATCCAGCTTCGGTTTCTGAAAGGAGTGTTGAGGGAGAAAGAGCCCAAAGCCCGCCAATTCCCGTTCAGATTGAGTGGAGTCGTGGTCCGTACCCCCGTTTCGCTATCATACGTCACTTGATTGGTTACGCTATTAATCGTGTTTTCAACCAAAGCGGTGGCAACCATATTCCGTTGACGTTTCATATTGTAGGAATTGAAATTCAATGTAAATGTATTTATATAAGAAGGTTTCAAAGAAGGATTACCCACCCGGATATTCAAAGGATTGGTACGATCTGTCACAGGCTGCAGATCACGTATATTGGGTTGACGACTCTTTCCCCGATATACTATTTGCAAACGGGTGCGCTTGGAGAACTTATAACGGAAATTGACGGTAGGAGAGAAATTAAAAACAGATCTTTCCAATTGATTTTCCGGATCATCCTTCAATACGGAATGGCTCACAGACTTCTGAGGTTCAAAGTCGGCACCTATATTATAGTTATATTTCCTTCGGGAAGTGCGAACCGCAACATTAAACAAGTGATTGCTATACTGATTTTCGAAACAGTTGCTTGCCTCTTCATCATAATCGGGAGTAAATTCATCCAGATCCTTATCCCAATTGTAGACGAAATGATCGGAATTATTCGCCCGATACTGATAACTGTAACGGAACTGAAGAAAATGCAACCAAGGTAACGGCTCTACATAGACCAGTTGCACCCGATAATTATAGCCGTCTATTTCGTCTTCTATCTTTTGATTCTGAACTTTTTCCGTATTGTTCTTAAAATAATGCGTGGTAGAAAGATTCTTTCTGTCCGTTGAAGAGGCATTGCTTCCATAATCCACTTTCAAGGCTATATTTCTCCCCATCCGACTCAGTTTACGGCTGAGTTGCATCATCATCGTTACATTGTACGAAGAATTATGATTGGTTCCGGATGACTCTTTCTCATTAAGCAAAACATCATTCCCCCACCCTTGCTGGAAACTACCGTTACGTCTGTCATTCGCGGCAGTACGGTATTGGGGCCGAAAGATTAAGGTTGTAACAGAATCCATCTTCCATTCCAAAAACACATTTGCGATCAGATTGTCATTTTTCAGGCGGTTGTGCCCCGTACTTTGCGTTATCGACTTATCTTGACGGAGAAAGTTATCGACTGTCGTACGGCTATCTTCCAGCCTGTCCGTACCTACATACTGAATATTCGAACGAAATTTAACGCGTTGCCAATCGTATGTAGCGTTAATACCTAAAGAACGGGAAGTAGTCAGTCCTTTTTGTGTACGCAGGTTACCGCTGGAGACTGCTGATTCTTTTTGCATCTCAGAGAATCCCTGATTATTCGTATTATTCAGGTTTCCGATAATAGTCAATTGGGAGTTGTCTCGAAAACGGTTCAATGTATTGGCCAGTTCATAACGGTCTTTGCTTCCATATCCACCCATAAAATTCTCCATCCAGCCAAGTTTCATATTCTTTTTCACAGACAGATCGAGAATCATTTCTTCCTCTCCGTCATCAATCCCCGTAAGACGTGCCAAATCAGACTTACGTTCATACGCTTTCAGCTTTTCCACCATTTCCACCGGGAGGTTCTTTAATGCCGCTTTCGGATCGTCAGAAAAGAACTCTTTTCCATCTACCAGAATCTTCTTCACTTCTTTTCCATGAATCAACAATTTTCCGTCCGCATCTATCTCTCCACCGGGAAGTTGCTTCACTAAATCTTCCAACATCGAACCTTCGGGAGTACGAAAAGCAGACGCATTAAAGACGGTTGTATCTTCTTCGGTTACCGCCATAGGCGCTTGTCCTACCACAACGGTTTCATCCAAAGCAATTACTTCCGGAGCTAAAGGTATATCACCCAGATTATTTTTATGACCGTCCGCTACAGGCGATACTTCCCGATAAACCGCAGTGTATCCGATAAAAGAGACATGAAGCAACAAAGACTTATTTTTGGGAGCGGCAACGGTCAATCGGAATTTACCTTCCGCATCGGTTGCCCCTCCTACTAACAGTGAGCTATCCGATAAAGCCAAAAGCCGGACCGTAGCAAACGGTACCGGCTGATAGGTTTCCGAATCAACGACACGTCCGGAGAAACGCTTTCCACCGGACTGCGCATAAGCAGCCAAACTGATAATCAGCAAGAAGACATAACAACTAATCAAACGCCGCTGAAAAAAACAAATATGGCTGCCTATGTTCAATTTTGTGTCGATTTAGTAAAATAAAACTCTAATAATAAACCTAATCTTTATTTTTCACCTTGACGCGGAGCACGAGGCTTCTGTCCCTCATGGTGTCCTTGTCCCGGTTTACGTCCTTTTTTTCTACGGTCAAATTCTTTTTTGAATTTATTCGCATTGCTTTTCTCCTGTTGATAGATCTTCATAATCTGCTTCTGAGAAAGTATCTTGCTGAACTCGTTATAATACTTTTCACGAATATCCAACATTTTGCGACTCTGAGCAAATTGGTTCTTCAACATCGCCGCTATCTCCGTATCAGTCATAGACGGCCGTTGACCTTCTCTTTTAGCATTTGCTTCCGCACCTTGTGCTTTTTCCGCTCTGGGCTTACGGTTCATCATGCGACATTCACGCAATTCGTTCAGATATTTCTCGTAGACAGGAGTAAACTTAGCTGCTGTTGCATCATCCAACATCAACGTTTTAACCATCTGATTGGTCTGCATCTGCACCATTTGTTCCTGCGTGGGACGCTGTTTCTTTTCTCTGTTATCATTGTTTTGAGCAGAAAGGCTCATCTGACTCCCCAACAGGAGAGCACCCAAAAGTACATAAATAAATTTCATCTTCATAATCTTTACGTTTTAAATAATTGATTGAGTTACTTAATTTAAAAATATATCGTTTTCAGAGAAGCTGACGAGCTCTTCCAACTCCTCATCCGACAATTCTTTAATCCACTTATCTACCGCATCCGTGCCATTACTTCTATCGACAGCCAATATCGAAGAAGGCGACTTAACGTCATTTATCTGACGCAAGGACGGAACGAATAAGAATCCGGCTAATATTGCCGCCATCGTAACAACCGCAGAAACAATCAGTTTCAAATGTGACTTCCGCCGTTGCTTTACTCCCGCACGCTCCATCACTCTCCGTTGCATATCTTCGAAAAAGCCATCAGGAGTACGGTAAGGGGTACGTTTTCCAATATCGTCAAAATCAAAATCCTTTTTCATCCTTCTATCTGTTTAATATGTATTCCTTTATTTTCTCTTTAGCATAATGGTAGTTTACTTTGAGTGTTTCCACCTTACTATCCAAGATTCGTGCTATTTCTTCGTATTCGAGTTCATCGTAATAACGCAAGTTGAACACAAGACGTTGTTTCTCCGGTAAACTCAAAATAGCTTCCTGAAATTTCACTGCCAACTCATTCTCGTAATCAATGTAATCAGAAGCTTGCAACTTGTTTATTAATTCCTCTTGAATCTCTTCGGAGGCAACGTTTCCTTCTTCTTTACGGTCATTCAGCAAGCGCAGACTTTCATTTGTCGCGATCCGATAAATCCACGTACTCAAAGAACTTTCACTACGGAACTGGTCTAAGTGCCGGAACACGCGGATAAACACTTCTTGAAGTACGTCCTCTGCATCTTCATGAGATACAACCAGTCTACGAATATAATGGTATATCGGTTCCTGAAAAACGTCCATCAACATCTTGAATCCCCGTTCGCGATTCGAGGCACAAGTTTCTCTGATTTTATTCTCATTTATCATCGATTCTTTTTCTGAACTTTGTCTATTAGAACGCATAAAAGTGTGGAAGTTAAATACAGAATCTTGCTTTTTGCTTTTATTAACGAGTGGAGGATATGGAAGGGAATAATAAGAAAAAAAAGCGTCTCCATAAGCTCTGCCAATAGCATGGAGACGTTTCGGATATCCGGATAGATTGTTAGTCTGTAAATTAAAGAAAAGACCGTTACCAGAATTTATTGTATTCTGCACTATATTCAAAACCTGCGGCTTTTAATTGACTCACCAGCTCTTCCTTATCTACATCCATATCTTCACAAAGTTCATCAAGCGAAGAATAACAATCCCGCAATTTCATATTGATAACGCTAAACAGCATCATCGGATCTTTAGGTAACTCCATAATATACAATCTTTTTAAACCGGACGCAAAGTTACAGTAATCTCATTGAACGGCAAAACATATGGTATAGATATATAAAAAGAAAGCAGTGATTTTAACCGATTATTCAGTTTTATTTTTATCTTTGTAAACAATATTGGGGCTATACCCAAACAATAAAAAGATGCAGATACATAATAAATTCAATTATAAAACAACTTATTTATTGGATATATGTCAATATGGAGCAGACTTATAGGAATCGGAAAAGATGAGGACACCAACCATGTAATCAACAATAAAAACACATCTGTGCCATTTGATGCCATACGTTATGCCATAGTAGATGTTGAAATTGGTTTGAAAGATCATAAAATCCATGATATTGGGGCACTCCGTCATGATGGTGCAACATTTCATAAATCTTCGAAAGAAGAGCTGTTCAAATTTCTTAGTGATACAGACTATATCTGCGGACATAATATCATCCATCATGATGCAAAGTATCTGTTTACCGATAAAACATTCCACTGCTTCTTTGTCGATACACTTTATGTATCACCTTTATTATTTCCGGAACGCCCTTATCATAAGCTTGTAAAAGATGACAAACTGATCAGCGAGCAGATGAACAACCCTGTGAATGATTGCGAAAAAGCAAAAGATCTGCTACTGGACGAAATAGCACGTTGGAATTCGTTGCCGGACGAAAAACGTACGTTATTTGCATCGTTACTAAAAGGCAAGACAGAGTTTGAAGGATTTCTTAGTATGGTAGGTGCGAAATATATCAATGAAGGAGTACCCGATCTCATAAGAAAACTTTACGTGAATAAGATCTGCCAGCATGCTGATATTGAGATGTTAACTGAACGGCGTCCATGTGAATTGGCATACGCTCTGGCTTTAATTGACACCACCGACTACCGCTCCATCACTCCCGGATGGGTACTGCACAATTATCCCGAAGTAGAATTTGTCGTAAAACTCCTGCGTCATAACAGTTGCAGCGAAAATTGCGTTTACTGTAATACGCAACTGAATGTGCTTCATAACTTGAAAACATTCTTTGGATATGAACAATTCCGTACATACGAAGGCGAACCGCTTCAAGAGCAAGCTGCCCAAGCAGCAGTAAAAGGCAAATCACTATTGGCAATATTTCCTACCGGTGGAGGAAAATCGCTTACTTTTCAATTGCCCGCACTTATGGAAGGACGTTCTGTGCACGGACTCACAATCGTCATTTCGCCACTACAATCATTGATGAAAGATCAGGTGGATAATCTTGCTGATAGAGGTATTACTGATGCGATAACTATCAACGGATTGTTAGATCCTATCACAAGAGCACTATCAATACAAAGAGTGCAAGACGGAGAAGCTTCACTTTTGTATATATCTCCCGAAATGCTTCGTTCAAAAACCATTGAAAAGATTTTAATGGCACGCCATGTTGTGAGATTTGTAATAGACGAAGCACATTGTTTTTCTTCATGGGGACAAGATTTCAGGGTTGATTATCTCTACATAGGCAAATTTATCCGAGAATACCAACAAAACAAAAGATGTAAAAAGCCAATACCCGTTTCCTGCTTCACCGCTACGGCAAAACAGAAAGTGATACAAGACATTTGTGACTATTTCAAACAAACCTTGAATTTAGATTTAGAATTGTTTGCATCAACGGCATCAAGGACCAATCTGCGTTATTCTGTCATACATGCCGAAAATAACGATGACAAATATTTAAAACTGAGAGGACTTGTAGCAGAATCCGATTGTCCTACAATCGTTTATGTATCACGTACCAAACGTACACAAGAATTGGCTGCCAAATTGACTCGTGACGGTTATAAAGCATTGCCATTCAATGGCAAAATGGATTCTGAAGAGAAGATTGCCAATCAAGATGCATTTATGAATGACCAAGTACGCATCATCGTGGCAACATCAGCTTTCGGTATGGGAGTCGACAAGAAGGATGTCGGACTTGTGGTACATTACGATATTTCCGATTCATTGGAGAATTATGTGCAGGAAGCAGGTAGGGCTGGCCGTGATCCCAATCTCAACGCACGTTGCTATGTGCTTTATAGTGATAATGACTTAGACAAGCATTTTATACTATTGAACCAGACAAAACTAAGTATTAGTGAAATTCAACAGGTATGGAAAGCTGTAAAAGATCTCACCAGACAACGCATGAAAGTTAGCTGCTCTGCACTGGAGATTGCCCGACAGGCAGGTTGGGATGATTCTGTATCCGATATTGAGACCCGCGTACGGACAGCTTTAGCAACTCTGGAACAAAGTGTATACTTGGTAAGAGGCAATAATGTACCTCATGTATATGCTACAGGTATCACAGTTAAAAATATAGACGAAGCAAGAAAACGCATATCAGCGTCACTACTATTTGGCAGTGATGAGATAGAGAAAGCCGTCAGAATCATCAAATCACTGATTTCACAGAAACATATTGCCAAAGCCCAAGATTCAGAAGCTGAATCACGAATTGATTATCTGGCAGATATACTGGGGATAAGCAAGAGTGAAATCATATCTGTTGTGGAGAGAATGCGACAAGAAGGTATATTGGCAGACAGTAAAGACATATCCGCCTATTTGTTAGATACCGGTGAATCGGAACGAAAATCGCGCACGCTCCTCGAACGTTTTGCGAAACTTGAACAATACATCCTCAATCATATTCCCGACAAATCTTTACGTATATCATGCAAGCAACTGAATGACGATGCAACAAACGACGGTATCAATACATCTAAAGAAAAAGACATCCGAACGTTACTCTATTTCCTCACAATCAAGGGATATATCCGTAAGAAAGAAGATGCGGTCCATAATATGGAAATCAGCCATCAAACAGATATGGAATCAACCATCAAACGTTTTGAAAAGCGATTGGAAATAAGCCTTTTCACAGTGGAATGGCTATATAAGTTGACTGCTGATACAGAAAAGCAAATCTCACAAAACAAAGCTGTCCAGTTTTCTGTAGTAGAACTTCTAAATCAAATAAAGTCAAATCCCCAGTCCCTTTTCAGCGAGCTTGACAACATACAATTGGAAGACGTGGAGGAAGCACTTCTTTATCTGTCGAAAATTGGTGCGCTGAAACTCGAAGGAGGTTTCCTGGTCCTTTATAATGCTATGAATATTCAAAGAATTAAGGACAATAAATCGAGATACAAGCAGGATGACTACCAAATGCTTAATGAATTCTACAAGCAGAAGATTCAACAAGTTCATATTGTGGGTGAATATGCCAATCTGATGGTAAGAGATTACAATTCGGCTTTACAATATGTTCAAGACTATTTCCAAATGGACTACAAGAAGTTTATCACAAAATACTTCAAGGGGGAAAGAGTCAGTGAAATACAGCGTAACTTGACACCACAGAAATACAAGCAATTATTCGGTCAATTATCCAAGCGACAAATGGAGATCATTTCCGACAAAGATTCACGTTGCATCGTTGTCGCAGCAGGTCCCGGTAGCGGAAAAACACGTGTGCTAGTTCACAAACTCGCATCACTCTTACTGCTCGAAGATGTAAAACATGAACAACTTCTGATGTTAACGTTTTCAAGGGTAGCCGCAACCGAATTCAAACAAAGACTCATGGAGCTGATAGGCAACGCCGCCCACTTTGTTGAGATAAAGACATTTCACTCTTATTGCTTTGACCTTTTAGGAAGAATAGGAAATCTTGAAGATACTAAAAACGTCGTTGCAGAAGCTACCGAAATGATTAATCAGGGAGAAGTGGAACCTAACAAAATTGGTAAGACGGTGTTGGTCATAGACGAAGCTCAAGACATGAGCACTGACGAATATAAGCTTGTAAAGGCCCTAATGACCAATAACGAGGAGATGCGCATGATAGCAGTAGGCGACGATGACCAAAATATCTATGAATTTCGCGGATCTAATTCCGAATATATGTACCGGCTGACAAAGGAACCCGGAAGCAAGTTTTTCGAAATGACTGAGAATTATCGCAGTGCGCACCATCTGGTGAATTTCGCCAACGGATTTGTGAAAAGTATCAGTAAAAGAATGAAAAGCATCCCAATCACCTCTATGAGAAAAGAGAATGGTTGGGTTGGAGTGACATACTATCAATCAAAGTATATGTATCAACCACTCGTTGAAGAATTAATCCAACATCAGACGAATGGCACTTCGTGTGTACTCACCCAGACAAACGAAGAAGCTGTAATATTAGTAGCTCTCTTACGAAAATATGGAATAAACAGCAAGTTAGTACAATCTATGGATGGTTTCCGTTTTTGGAATATGGCCGAAATAAGATATTTCCTAAGATATATAGACAAACGGACAAAAACACCCCTGATTCCGGAAGAATTATGGGAAGATGCCAAACATACCACTTTTTCCACTTACAACGGAAGTCAAAGTTTGGTGTATGTAAAGCGTTGTGTGGAACTATTTGAACAAATCAACAAAGTAAAATACCTTAGTGACTTCAAAGAGTTTATATTTGAATCATCGGTAGAAGATTTCTGTGATGTTTCAGGTACAGATGTCGTGATATCGACCATTCATAAAGCCAAAGGCAAAGAGTTCGACAATGTATATATGCTCATATCTGACAATTATTTGAAAGATGCTCACCTGATGCGTCGATACTACGTGGGAATAACACGTGCAAAAAACAGACTGTCTATATATACGAATAGCAATTGTTTTAATCATTTAAATGTAGACCAGCATTTTATTGACTCCAAAGAGTATGCAATGCCCGAAGAGATTGTTCTACAACTCTCTCATAAAGATGTCTATCTGGGATTCTTCAGAAAACTTAAACGAGAGGTATTGGCATTAAGAGGCGGAGATCTTTTAAACTACGACAATTTCGTCTTGTATGATTCATTAACCAATAAACCAGTAGCCAAATTATCACAAAATATGCAGAATACATTGGCGGAATGGAAAGAAAAAGGATATGAAGTAAAATCTGCCTCTGTTCGATTCGTTGTAGCATGGAAACCTAAAGAAGCACCGAAAGATGAACCAGAAACAGCGGTTCTATTAGCCGATTTAGGGATATTCAGTAAATGTCCCTCTTTCTTATAAATACAGAGAGCAGTTCTCCTTTTCTTGAACTTTTCTCTGTATTTTTCTTGGTAAATTCTCGATTCTTCTATCTTTTTACAAGAATATTATTTACATATTATTGTTTTTTCTTCGCAACGCTGCGTTATGCACATACTTTTTTAGGTGAAGTTAAAAACCTCTCCTCTCCTGTTCTTATTTCAGTCTGATTATGCTGCCGTTCTTTTTTTCTTTTCAACCTTTTCTATCATACATACCGCGTTGGCCGTATGTATTCCAAAGAAAATCCAAAGAATTTCCGTTTTTCTGTTTCTGGCTTTTATCCTGGCCAGTGAGTAATGTTGTTTCTGTGTACCAAAACTTCCTTCCAAACGGGTAGCTCTTTCACGGCTAAGTTCCGACCGTAAGATCTTCCGAAGCGGCTCATCTTTGGCCGCTCTGCCCTTACGCTTAAAGGAAGTACTTATATGATATTTTGTACAAAATTTCCGGTTGGCATTATTAGCATAGATTGAATCCGCTGCAAGCGCCTTAACCCTAACCTTGATCAGTTGTTGTTGCAGATGAATACAGTCTTTTAAACGTACTCCTTCGTTAAAAGCCTTAAAGGAAATATGTTCTATAAAGGAGATTCCATCTATCTGTATATTGTTGACCTTGGCGCCGAATTCAACGGATTTGGTTTCCTTGCCTCTGATAATGGGGCGAAGGTAATGACGGTCGATACTTACAATACGGTCGGACACTTTTTTACCTGCAAATAAATACTTTCCTTGATCAAGGACCCTCTGTATGACCGAGAAACGTCTTTGGTAATCGGAGGATAGTGTAAGCCTGTCCCTGTAGGAGGAATGAAGCAGCTTCAGCTGCTCAAGTAACTTTTCCAATAACTGAAGTAACCTGCGTTTAATCATACGGGTCTGTGATTTCCTGCGTTTACGAAGTTTGCTATAAGCAAGGTAGGCGCGGCTTACATCAAGATACTTGTTACGGGGACGTTGTATGTGCAATGTACGGCAATGTTTGCACAGATGACGGTGAAGCCATACAATACCTTCCTATAAAAGTTTGACATCGGTAGGAAAGCGCAGATGACTTTCATAACAGGTGGCATCGGTCATACAGACATGAAGGTTTTCAAGGTAAGGTTTCCAGTGCTCAGCCAGAATAAGCTGGAGGGACTCAATATCAAGATGGTCCGCCAGTTCCTGACGGATTGCACTGACGATTTTTGAATTGGTCAGTGGATGAAGAGGATCAATCTGAACACCACAGAATATCTGGTAATGAATATTACCGTTTAAATGTTCGATCAGTTGTGAATCGGAGAAGTTGGTATAGGACTTCAAGACCATCAAGGCTATTTTACCTTCAGGAGAAAAATAACTTTTACGCCCCAAAGCGGAAGACTTCAAATGCATTTGGCGGGCCAGTGCCGAGAAAGGAAACAGAGAATGGAGCCGACCTAATTCACTCGTTGCAAAACTTTGACGATATTTTTTTAGTATATCGAACTCGGTAAAACCTAAACTAGGTTCGATTTCTGAAATTTTTTGTATCTTTACCATGTGTTTTTATTGTTAATTACCCCCGTTTTGGCCGTCAAACCGTTTTTTGGGGGAGTGCTTAAAGATACAAAAAAGGCAACTAATTCGCAATGAAGTAGTTGCCTTTAATTTTATTATTTTAGGAATATCCCTAATTAACTTACTATCCCCCAAAAAATAAAGTTCTCCTATCCCCAAATATACCCGAAGATATATTTCAGACAGGAGAACCACCATAATAGACAAAACGATAGTCTGTCCCTTTCTTATATTGTTCTTAAAATCCCTCTCTAAAGTTTTTTGATGGAGAAATCGGCAAAACGGATTTCCTCGTCACGCAACCGATCTTGCCAACTCCGGTTCTCACCCAAATAACGGTAGATACCCCATTTGGGACGAAGTCCGGTACAATCCGTACGCCACATATCCATTTTTTCAGGACCTAGTTTTAAAAGAACTTTTCCATCTTTGATACGTGTGATGATCACTTCATAAGAACCGTTCTCACCGAAACAGACTTTTTCTTCTACCTCTACCCAGTTGCCTAGAAAATCGGCAAGGTCTGTACTAATAAGGGTAGAAGTGCTTCCACCACGTTTATCATAACGTACCCGCAATTGTTGTCCCCCTTTGCTGTTAGAATAGGCAGTCAGAGTGATAAGAGGAGAACTGACATCTGCTGTGCCCGACGAGTTATCAATACCTTTCAACTGGTGAAGATGAGAAAATTTAGTCGTCGTTTGAAACCCTACCGGCAAACAGAATTTCCAACGAAATACCATAGCCTCTCCCTTTTGTCCGACAAGACTTTTCGGAGATTTGTTATCCGTCTTTATCTCATTGCGCTGACGGTCAGTAATATTTGTAAGCCCACGATCATCATCGATCGTAGCATGAATGAAAAAAGCAAATACATACTTATTCAACTGATTATCATAAACCTGCTGAATATGCTGAAAATGAGCGGTCTTATGTTCACGTGAAGAATCAGGCGCTTCATGGTTATATCCCGAACGTTTAATCAAGTCATATGTTTTTATACTATTGCCGTCAGCAATCAATGTACCATCCACCTGCTGTTCAGGTTTCGGTTGTTCTTTCTCGTCTATCACTTCCGATGAACTGTTGGAGCAGGCGATAAAAGCAAAAAGGGCTAAAAATAAGATTCCTTTTCTCATTTGGACTTATTTAACATGGTCAGTCAGGAAATCTACCGATTTGAAGAAAATCTCTTCCATTTTATCAGAAGTCTTTGAACTGACATTATGGTCATAATATTCATATCTCAACAGTTCACAGACTCCCCCTCTTTTCTTTAAAGCCGATGCAAATATCTCGCTCTGCTCACATTCTACCGTAACATCACATGTACCACATACCAACATGGAAGCAGGTACATTCTTTTTCGGAATCAGGTTGACAGGAGATACTTCCCGAAGTACTTTAGGATCCCTGCCACAGAAATATCCAATACGCTGAGGGTCTTTCGTCTTTTGAATGATAGCCGCCTTTTCCAAATCATAAATACCGGAGTAACCAACGAAGGCCTTCGTTCCGGGTACAGTCATTGCAGCTACCGCAGCCAAATGAGCACCGGCAGAAGTTCCCAGAAAGCCAAAGCATTCAGGGTTGATATTCAGCTCTGCAGCATGTTCCCGTATATATTTCACAGCATCCCAAACATCTTGGATAGAAACTTTCACAGTTGCATCAGATTGCGGAGCCAATGTATAAGATACACGTACACCAGTGATCCCCTTTTGTTTTGCTAAATATTGGGATAAAGATCTAGACGAACCGTTATTGCCCCGTGCCCATCCACCACCGTGGAGATAAACTACAAAAGGAGCAGTGTTATCAGTTTCTGCAAAATCAACTGTCAGTATCAGCTCATAATCTTTATACTTTTTGTAAACAATGTCTTTTGTAATTACTCCTTTATAATCCTTGCTTTTCAAGCGGTTTGCTTGGTAAGTATAAGGAGTCATTACATCAGGAATTGTATTCACATCAATAAATTTCGCATATTTCTTTGCATATAGCAACGAATAAGAGCCATCTTCGTTCTGCTTCATCTTCATACCATAACGATTGGAAAACTGTTGTGGTTGAGTTTCCTGCGCAAGACAAAGAAACGGCAGCATACACAAATAAAAAAACAATTTCAATTTCATGTTACACTTAATATTAGGTGAGGATAAATTATGTCTTCTAACTCTATTTCTTCTTCAAAATCAGATACGGTATCGTTTCCACATCAGATGTACTGTATTTCAACCCAATACGCTTTGCCGTATCAATATACTTTTGATTGCCCAATGCTGTTCCTGCTTCATAAAGAAGAATAGCTGCACGAGACTGGTCGAAAGGTTTAATTTGTTTGAATTTCCAACTTTCGGGATTCAGATAGTAGGGATATAGATAATCCACTGCCTGTGAAGCCGCTTTTCCATTGGGAGCAGGCGTACCCCATAAATTAATACCAATTTGACTGGTGATTTGATTAGCTTCCATCAAAGCTTCCAAAGCGAAAGTTGAATAATGTAAAGAGAGGGTACGTTTCAACTCTTGGGGTAATGAGCCATCATCAGCAATCTGTGTACCCATCTTGGGAAGAATACTTTGTTCAGCCACCTCACGAATACGGTCGGTACGGTCTAAGTAGGCCAATACCATCAGATGAATAGCTTCGTACCACAAGCCATGATTATTGGCTGCATGAGATTCTCTTTGCCCTTGCGTACTGTTCTCCATCCAATAACAAAAAGCGGTGGCCCAGTCATCAAGCTTTTTCTTATCTGAGAGTGTCCAACTTTTAGAGCCCTCTATCAATCGGGCAACACCCAATGCACGGCTAAAACGACGAGAGTCGATAAAGCCTGAACCCCGCATATTTTTCATACCCGGCACGGATTGTGCATAAGTCATATTGGGATTCATACCCAGTTTCGGGTCTGTGAACCATGTCTTTAAATGAACAGCACATGCTTTGGCGTAGACTTCTTTTCCTGTTATATAATAGAGCACTCCCAGACAGTAAGCGGCATCACCGAAGCGATTGGCATTCTCACGTTCAGGATATTCATAAACTTCGGGATTACGTTCCCCATCTTTTCGGATATAGGGAAGTCCATCCGTTTTTGTAGAGTCAGGCCACCAATAGGGAGATAAGGTCATATAATCCCGTGGATCTTTGCTAGGAGGCAATTTCTTTTTGGCGGTCACCGATAAAGGAGTCATCTTTATATATTTCTCCGCTACCTTTTCCTGAAATTCGATGTACCGGACAACATCCTTGTCGCCTTTCTGATAGTCATTCTTTAGCTGTTCAAGTAATGTCGCATTAAACGGCCCCAACGGAGCAGCATTCAGTATTCCCCAACAGAGGCATACAGCCCATATGGCAAAGATTCGTCTCATAACTATTATCTTTAAAGTAGGTAAGTAGTCGGGCAGTTAATTGCCACCCGACTGCCATTAATTTTTGAATCAGTCATTCTTCTTTAAGAGAAGAAACAACCACCGTTAATATCAATGTTCGTACCTGTCAGGTAAGAAGACTCGGAACAAGCAAGGAAGCAAATCAAGTCTGCAACTTCTTCAGCAGTTCCTTCACGACGCAATGCGTAAGAAGCTTTCATACGTTCGCGATTCTCCGGTGTATTGAAACGATCGTGGAAAGAAGTAGCAATCGTACCCGGGCAAACCGCATTACAACGGATACCTTGTGGACCAAGTTCCTTTGCCATAGAACGAGTAAATGTCATCACCGCCCCCTTCGCTGTTGCATACATGGAAGCTCCGTTACCTCCACCATCGCGTGCAGCCAATGAAGAAAAGTTAATGATGGAACCACCTGCCGGCATCATTGGAACTACTTCACGAGTACAGAGGAATACGGAACGCATATTGACATCCATCAGGAAATCATACCAAGCTTCATCTTGCTCAGTAATCTTTTTACGGCCTACAATTCCACCTACGACATTTACCAATACATCTACCTTGTCACCAAAAGCCTTATTACACTCTGCGAAAAGATTCTTTACCGCTGCAGCTTTTGTCATATCACCCTGAACTGCGATAGCTTCACCACCAACATTCTTAATCAACGCCAGTGTTTCCTGTGCATCGGCTTCATTGTCGAAATAATTCAAACAAACTTTAGCACCTTCTGCTGCCAATTTCACTGATATTGCGCGACCAAGATCGCGTGCACCACCTGTCACGATAGCGACTTTACCTTCTAATTTCATAATCGTCTTGTTTTTAAAATACGTTTATTTTTCTATTTGTTTAATCTCTCCTACTGTTAGAAAAATGGAGCACAACGACAGCGGCACCAAAGCTCCTAACAAGCTGAATAATAATATCCAATTCGTAATATAACTGGCAAAAAGTATTGCCAGAATAGTTCCTAATACTGCCGAAGCACCCCCTAGTCCCGCCAAAGAGCCCACAGATTTACCACTATGTAAATCGCTCGGTATAGTCTGTAAATTCGTCATGAAGAACTGAAAACCTCCTAATACCAAAGCCATAAAGATGATAGCAACAGGAGCCGTAGTAGACATGATTGCCGCCAAAATAGACGGAATTATGATAAACCCGCCAAGCAACATAGCCGCTTTACGGGCATAATTCACTGTATGTCCCCGGTTTATCAACCAACCGGAATACCAACCACCGGCAATACTTCCCAATGCCGCACCCACATAAGGTACCCAAGCAGAAAATGCCACTTCTTTAATATTCAGATGAAATACATCTGCCAGATAAAGCGGTAAGAACGTCACAAACATCCACCAAATTGGGTCAAGGAAGAATCGTCCCAGAATAACAGACCAGTTCTTTCTCACCCGAAGCAGTTCTCCCCAACTCTTTCCTTTTTCTTCGGTTTTCAACTCCTTTTCAGGCTGACCACTCAAGATATAAGTCCGTTCTTCCTCCGTAATCCAAGGATGCTTCTTCGGTCCTTCTTTATTGATAATCAGCCAAGGGACCAACCAAATCAGCCCTAATCCACCGACTACAACAAATGTCAGCTTCCATCCAAAGGCAATGAACAGCATCAGGATAATAATCGGTGCCAGAATAGAACCTATGGAAGCTGCCGCTCCAAACAATCCCTGTGCAAAAGCACGTTCTTTCTGTGGGAACCACTCAGCATTACTTTTTGTCGTACCAGGCCACGGACCTGCTTCACCCAATCCGAGCATCATCCGGAAAAAAGTCAGCGAGAAGATCCCCCTGGAAAGAGAAGCCAAGGCATCTGCCGTACCCCATATCAACACACTCCAGAAAAAACCTTTCCGGCATCCAATCTTATCGTACAGTTTCCCGGAAACAAGCTGGCTGATACCGTATGCTATCATAAAGAAAATAGTAATCAGACCGAGAATATCTTTCGCTTGTTGTGAAGCGTCGGGATCATTACGATCTATTAAGCCGAGATCGATAGCGATACCTTCGCGATTGGTCACAAACGTAACTCCATTTTTCTCCTTCATCTGTACGTTGGCTACACTGACCGAGTCACGATTTCCGTTTGCAGCCGTCAAGATATATTGCTCTCCTGCCAAAACAGCATGATTGCCTTTATCTGCCAATGCATCCGTTTGGGAAACCAAGCGATAATCAATATTAGCCACCCACATATAGTTAAGCGTGCCTCTATCCAGGTAATTGATAATGGTTATCAACATGATTAATCCGATAACCATCCATCGGAGTCCTTTCACTTTCATACGCTCAGAGATTTAAAAAGTCTGCACGCACAGGACTGAATGTATCAATCAAAATACCAGCTTCGAGGCAAACACATCCATGTAACTCATCAGGAGCTACATAATAACCATCTCCCGCAGAAAGAATTTCTTTCTTGTCACCGATAGTTAGTTCAAACTTACCGCTTACTACGTAAGTCGCCTGACTGTGATAATGCTCGTGCATACTTCCTATCGCACCTTGATCAAATTTTACTTTGACCATCATCAGTTGCCCGTCATAGGCCATTATCTGACGATTAACACCCGGAGCAGGATTTTCCCACTTCAAATCTTTCTCAAACTGAAAAGTTTCACTACATGTTTTCATACTTTTGTCTATTAATGGTTTGTTTATCTTATAAATACTCCGCAACGACCATTCCATGTATAATCAAGTCCATCGATGGTCAGATTATGTTTTTTCTCTTTACTATTATCCGTATTGCTAAGACAAAGCAGTACAAAATGCCCACCTTTATATATGGCTTTTACAACTGTATAGGAAGCCGTATCCATCAGTACTTTCACTTCTTCGCAAGAAGAAACCAGATTGTTGGAAGTTTCCATCACCACATCATAATCTCCATGCGTTTCGATAGAAGTAGCGAATGTGTGGTTCTTACGTGCTTTTTCCCTTATCAGAAAAGCTGTTTCATTCCTCAGATTAAAGTCTGGATCATTGGCTCCCAAACGGAGCATTTTTATTTCGGTCTGCGGAGTTGTCGCTGTACTGACAGTATAAAAACGGTTCTTATTAACAAAGGTAAAACAAGATGTATTCTTACTCTCATTCTGTCCCCAGGCTTCCAGCCAAAGATGTTGATAACCGTTCTTCGTTCCAAGAGTTCTTAATTCATTACCGGCTTTAGTATAAGGGAAGTTCAGAGAGACGAAGTGCCCGTTATACCATAAAGGATAGTCGTATTGATGTTCTCTGTCCGCATTTGCTTGCAGTACATCCAAAATTAAGGGAAATTGCAGGAAAGGAGTAGTCACGTAAGCCAATGTACGCTTCATCTCCACGCCAGGATAAGCATTAGCATCTTTTGCTACCACTACCTGAAAATGTCCTCCGTTGAAATCATGATAAATAATGTCCGAATGATAACGGGAAGATACTTTTATATCTCCGCCAAAGTTGGATGTTTCATCGACCACCAAGGTGTTGTGTGCGATTGTCTGCTTAGCAAACGATTGGTTTTCACGCGTATAATGTCCTTTGTACTTGGCCTCAATATTCAGAAAACGGGAGGCACCGTAATCAGTAAGAATCTCGTTTCCATTATCGTAATAAGCCATTGTCAGTTTATCAAAATGTCCATGGCTCAAACCGTGTGAAGTAGCCTTCAGCGTCAAAGCACTATTTAAGCTGGAAGCTGTAGAACGAATTACACCTATACCACCCTCATCTCCTTTGCACCCGTCACGAAATAGACTGCTACGGTAAACAATCGGGGCTGCTTCTCCACGGGCTATATCACGAGCTACCTTGAAACCGCCGATAATAGGAAGATAAGTATGCTGATACTTATCAGCAACGGATAACAGTGATTTATCCGAAGGATTCATATTATACAATATATCTACCGCATATACCAGTTCCTGTGCGGAAAGTCCTTTCAGTAGTGCATCATTGATATGGAAAAATTCTCCCTCATAGGAAAGCTGTATCAATGTGGAAAGCGCTTTTGAAAGAATATTGTCCCGATAGTCGAAAATTTTCAGTTCCGGTAATTTGTTATCAATACATTGAGCAAAGATAACGAAAGGCCAAATGGCATAACGTTGATAATAAGCGCCCTCTGTGAAGTAACCGTCGGGAGAGAACAGATAATCCATTTGGCGGATAAAGCCACCACGCTTACCTGTTTCATCAGAGCCATAAAGTGCCTTCTTTACATAATCTTCACGATTCATGGCAAAGCCGATCATACCGACAGCAGCCGTAGCCCATGTCGCATGGTTATGCATCTTATTAAAGGTCTTTTTATTGGCATGGTTATCTCCCATTCCATCCATAATGAAGTCTGCCATCGGAACAAATAAATTCTCCTCGATAGTGGCACGCTGTTTGGATGAAAGTGTATTATAAATACAATCGTAAGCCACTGCTGTATGTACTAACCATACGCTTTCATTCAAAGTCTGCCAAAACAAACGTCCCGGAACAGGAGAAAGCTGTAAAGGATGAAAGCCCAAAGTGGGATATAACTTCGCATAGGCTTGCAGCATATTGGCCACATAGGTAGCATATTTCTTATCACCGGTCAGTTGATAGGCAACTCCACAATGAAACATAGCATAATAATTGGACTTATGCTGTTCGTGTACCGCACCACCGCCACCATCTATCGGAACCGGAACGGATATAGAAGAGTTTACTGCTGCATCAGCCGTACTCAATACCTCCGAGAGCGATTTGTCGAACTCGGGCACCATCCCCTTTCCTGCCCTAATCTCGCTCACTTCCTCCTGCGTGAAAAGAAGAGACGGATGTTGGGCAAATGAAAGAAGACACCCTCCTAAAACCATAAATATACAACTAACAAATTTTCTCATCTTACCTCATTTTCTTTTTCGATACTCATATTACGTGCAGCTATTCAGTTCTTCCGCAAACCAATAGAAAGTTTCTCCAATTCACTCCCCCGTACAGGTACATAATCGTATGCTTCAGCATTAGTATAAGCAGGACGGATATTGTACATCTTCCCTTGTATAGCCTGAGCAGTGGTAGTTACCATTCTACCGGAGTTCCACAAATTACAGTTCGCAATGCGTACCTTTTCCCAAGTGGCCTCATCCAAACGGATCGTTGCTCCGCCACGTCCACTATTATCAAAATTACAGTTTTCTACGGTCAATACTTGCGGGCCAATCAAGCGCATGACACTCCCACGCTCTTTGTTACAGCAGTCTACGAAAGTACAATGTCTGATAGTAACATAAGGTCCTGCCGTACTTTCGTCACTTCCACCGCGATAAATATTGATAGGCAAACCTAGCAAACGGTAGAAAGAACAGTTTTCAATCAGCATATCATCAGCATTATAACGACCTATATCATCTTTCTCTGCTGCATAATTGATGGCATCTCCTGAAAGATCACGGAAAAAACAGTTTCTAATAGTAACACTTTTGGCAAAAGTAGCCTTTGTCCCTTTGATTGCAAAGAATCCGCCTTCTCCAAAGTTTTGAAACTCGCAACCGTCTACTGTCAATGTATAAGGCTGAATCATATCAAAAGCTGTAGATATTCCCGCTTTAGCCAATGCTTTTCCCGGTTCTAATACGCCATCGAAAGCAATATTTTCAATTTTCAGTTCTCCACCATCAGCTATTGTCACCATATTATCCGGTTTGTCTCCATTAAAACGAATGAGCGGTTTATTGCCCGGATCAGCGGCACGAATTGTCAACGGCTTATCGATGAGTATAGAACGTTGGATAGGATACGTACCTTTTGACAGAATAATGATACTGCCCGGTTCTAACGAATGAACGATTTCGGACAGATTCGTACCCGGAGATACATTGCATTCTTTATGAGCATTAGTTGTGGACTGTGCCACCTGATTTGTAAACCACGAAGCACCTTTATCCTTACGTATCACAGTATTATCAGGCAACTGAGGAACTTTCACTTTTTCCGTAATGAATCCCGGTGCCGAATAGTTCTTGCTTAGTTGTACCTTATTACCTTTAAACAGGATACCCGATACATCGTCAACAGCTATATAAGGCTGAGCCAATTTCTTATTGATAATAATATTGTCCGTAAAAGAAACCTTTTCCGGTGCAAGGGTACGTTCCATATCTTTGCCTGTACCAAATTCTATATTTGTGCAATCAACAAATGTATTGCGGAACATTTCGACATCAACAACCTGACAATATCTGTTTGGCAACGAATTGGGTACTGCATCCATAACTCCTAAAGCCGAGAAGAAACGGGTACCCGCCAAACCGACTAATAGATTATCATAAATCCGATGTCCGGCATTAACTACACGGATACCGCCTGTATTACGACGTCCGTTGCCGATAAACAGATTGTTATTCACCGTATTACGATCGCCATGGCGCAAAGCAACTACTCCTTCACATTCCAACAAAGTATTGTTTCGGATGATGTTATCACTGGATTTGATAGAAATTACTTCCACTTCTCCGGAACAACGTTCGAACAGATTATTTTCAATGATTGTGTTTGAGGAGCTATAAGCCTGCTGAGAGGTTCCCACACGCATTGTTTCAGCTCCATTCGAACCATATACCGGCCTTTCTCCAAAGTAGTTGTGATCAATCAAATGATAATTCTCCAGGCAACGTTTGTCGTTGAGGATGACAATTAATGTCACCCCCAAATTTAATTTTCCTGTCAATGAACAATGATCTACTCTATTATGACGACCATAAAGCAATATATAGCTATAAGCCTGATCCCGACGGGATGGATTAAATTTATCTATCACACAATTCGTCAGACGACAGTGATTAGCCAACTCTTGTCCATTACGAAACTCTATTACAGAACCTTTAGGAGCATATCCATCTGTGAAATATAATCCGTCGACAGATATCCATTCTCCCGCTATTCGTAGAGTAGACCCACCTTCTATCTTTACCTTTCCCGGATTCAAAGCTTTTATGGAAATAGGAGACTTTTCAGTCCCTTTACCCATCCACTTCAACTGCATATCTTTATACTGACCATCTTTAATATAAATTTGATCACCCGGCTGTGCAGTTTTTAAGCAAGAAGCTACTTCAGGAAGTGTTACGTCATATCTTTTTGCAAAAGAGAGTAACGGTAACCCAATGAACAGGGAGGCTATAATCGCTTTATGTATATCTCGTATCATCATTTTAAATTATTGAACTGGAACTTTTAAGTAATCATAATCTTGTTTCTGCCAGTACATATCAAAGGTGATAGAACTTGCGGAAAATTCAGTCGTTGAACCCTCTTTGAGTTTAAAATCAGCTTTCTTTATATAAAGTATACCTATGCGTTTCACATTAGCTGCAGGATTCTTATCTGAAGACTTATTACAGTACCCTTTTTCATTATAATAGAAAACTAAAAGAACCGCATCAAGATCAACATTTTCTTTTTCTACCTCTTTCTCAAATTTACCTTTAGCCCATCCGTCGGCTGCCACAGGTGCAACACTTACTGAAAGTTGGAAACCATTGCATGTTTTTTTATCTACATTTAATGCAAAAGTACTTTCATCAATATTCTTAATATTACCTGCTTTTACCTTATTTATCAGTTCTGCATAAGCAGGGTTTTCAGGATCTAAATACATAAATGAAAGTGCGGGAGTACCCCACCAAGCAGCTTTCCCTGTTATTGAAGAGCTAGAACTCATAGAGGTACAAAAGTTTTTTAACTGTCCATCAGAATTAGCTGGACTTTGTAATGATAAAGATTCATTAGTACCCGAAGCTGAAATGAAGAAATAGGGATTCACCTTATTATAATCTTCTTTTGTTATTCCTAATACATGAGATGGATTATTGGCATTGTTTTTTGGATCAGAACCGACAGCAGGACCAGCAAACATATCTAATTCTGTTTTCCAATCCCCATTCGCATAAACCACTCCCGTTTCAGGCGAGAAGAATGCAGAGAACTGCCCTTCTACACGAGCCTGTGCATAAATAGTCTTATTTTCCCAATAGTGCACAAAAGCCACTCTTACAATAAATTCTTCTGCTAAGACAGGGGTCTCACGTCCATCAAAATAAGAAATTTTCAACGGTACTATATTATCACCATTTTTAAAACTATCAGATGTAGGTACCACAAACTGCAATTCACTTTCAGTCTTTGACATAATTTTACACTCAATGTCACCTACCAATACTTTATCAATTTTATTTAGATAAGTTCCCTCCAATACTACCACATCTCCTACATTAGCCGGTTCAAATACAGTAGTTGTAACCTCCGGTTCATAACGTTTCACTGTCAACTGCGGTGCAGAAGAACTTGATGTCTCCACATTCCCCGTACCATTAAAGTATTTGAATGTCACCACAGCCCTGTCACTCTCCACATAAGGAACCTTCACTACTATCTCATTCTCATTTTGTGAGACGATCTCAGCCTCATTTCCAGCCGTACCTCCTTCAGCAGCAGTAAAGAGAACGGCACTTACTACGTTCATGTGACTACCAGAAAGCAACAAATTATTCCCCATTTCAACTTCCGAAGGTACTCCGGTCTGCGAAACAACAGGTGCCGGATATTCGAGAGTAAACTCTGCTTCTGATACACCCTCACCGATTGAGTTGGTCAATACAATTTTACCACTTCGTGCCTGATCCGTTACCTTTAGAGATAAACGCTGATTGGATACTTTCTGCAAAATAGTAACTTTTCCACCACCAATAGTAGCACTTACCACATCATCCAAATATTCTCCGGTAACAATCACTTCACTACCTATACTTCCACTCTCAGGCGAGAAAGAAAGAACCTCCGGTGAACTAATCGCCACATCTTTCATCGACGTAGAATCACAACCACACAAAAAGAATAAACAGGCAAATAATGCTGCCAAAGTCCATTTTCTATATTGTTTCATATTTGTAAGCATTTAAAAGATTAATAACCCGTATTCTGCGCTATCTCAGGATTAATGTCAATCACACTCACCGGAATAGGCAAAAATGTTTGCCAATCTTCTATATCATTCACCGTATAAGAATATTCCGTATAAAGAAGCTCGCTGTTCAAATAATTATTTACCGTCTGAGTAGCAATGCCCCAACGAAGAAGATCAAACCAGCGCTGATTTTCAAAAGCTAACTCCAACCTACGTTCATTACGTACAGCCTCTCTAAAATCGTAAAGGCTTGGCAAATCAGCTAATGTATAGGTAGAAACACCAGCACGTTCACAAACCATGTTCAGATATTTCAGATTATCAGCCGAGGGTCCTGAGATCTCATTAGTCAGTTCTGCATAAAGCAAAGCAATGTCGGCAACACGAATCACAGGCCAATCACTCTCACCATCATATTGCGTAGACACAGGGTTAACATATTTCTTACAATAACGACCATTATTACCTTCCACCCATATTTGAGTAGTTGTATTAAAATATTTCTGAGCGACATTCACATCCAGACGTTTATCAGCTCCCTCTCCTCTTAGCTCGTAAGCCGCAATAATATTATCAGTGGGAGTATTATAACCGGAAGAAGTACCGATAATCACATTCGCGCCATTATTGACCGGAGCAAACATATTGCCGAATGGCGAACCAAGACCTACATTACCGGAAAGATAACGAACCGCAAAGATGATTTCTTTATTCATCTCATTACTAATATCAAAAATTTTATCATAAGCAACAAGATCGCTACCCGATTGCGGATTTCCCACAGATTCACTTTCAAGAACTTCCTTACACAACTGCGCCGCACGAGCATACTTCTCATCACCTACCCGATAGTGTGTAGCATATACCTTCGCAAGTAATGCTTTCGCTGCATTCAAGTCTGCGCGTCCCAAGTCACTATCCGCCATCTTGCCGGGAAGTAATTCATTATTGACAATATTTTCCAAATCCTCTTCAATAAGTGCATATACCTCATCTACTGTAGAGCGCTGCATATCACGAGCCACTTCAGAAGGAATCTTAGAAGTAACGATGAACACCGGTCCCCACAAACGAACTAAATTGAAATATTCCAATGAGCGAAGAAAAAGTACTTCTCCCTCATATTGATTCCGTAGTGTCTCATCTGTCACTACATCAAGGTAAGAGATAACATTATTTACCCGAGCAATTGTGGCATAGCAGGCATTCCAATACGTTTCTACCCATTCATTTTCCGGTACAATAGTTCCCTGGTCAAGCTGTTCCACCAACCGGGTAGTATTAGAAGAGGATCCGGCCGCATACATACGTCCGTTATCTGAACGTAACTCGGTCACAGCCCACTCGTAATACATCACATCATGCAGAGAATTATAACAACCCAACACTAGATTATTCACTGATGAAGCATCCTTCACATATTCATCTGCTGCCACTTCCGAATAAGGATATTGGTCCAGATCACAAGCAGAAAATAGCATAACGATTAACAATAATCCTATATAATTTACTTTTTTCATCGTTTTCCTCCATTAAAAATTAATATTAAAACCGGCAGAAATAGTAGAAGTCAATGGGAATCCACCGCGCTGGTATCCAGAAATCATAGCACTGGAATAGTCACCGGATGTCATACGTGACTCCGGATTAATGCCTTTGTAACCGCTTCCCCAAATATAAAACAGGTTACTACCCGACACATAAAAACGTACACCGGACAATTTAATCTTACGGGCAGCCGTTGCCGGTAAAGTATATCCTACCGTAAAGTTACGTAAACAAGCATACGAAGCGTTTTGCAAAGGATAATCGGTAAGCATGAGGTCATGTCCCGTTTTCACATTCTGATAAGGAGTTTTTCCGTCACCCGGATGTTCTGCACTCACCCAACGGTTCTTTGTATACTTCTTATTCCATTTTTTTGTTTCATTATAGTAAACATCTCCATTAAGTACTGTAATTCCCTGTACACCCTGAATCAGGAATGAGATGTCGAAATCTTTGATTTGGAAAGTATTAGTAATACCCCATGTGAAATCAGGGTAAGGAGTTCCCAATGCAACACGGTCTTCAGGAGTCAAAGAACCATCATTATTAGTATCTACGATACGTATTCCTCCCGGTGCATCATCTGAGAAATGAGGATTAGCAGCAATTTCTTCCGCGCTATTCCATACCCCACACGTCTTATATCCATAAAATTGAATCAACGGTTCACCTACCTTAGCAAGATAGCCTTCATTTCTTTCTCCCAAAGAAATCATTTGCTGTTCGCCACCTAACTCTAACAGTTTATTACGTGACAATGAAAAATTTATATTAGTATCCCATGAAAACTTACGGCTTTTCATATTATGTGTATCAAGTTGAATCTCCAAGCCTGAGTTCCGAACTTTTCCTATATTATTCCAATAATGAGTATAACCGGTAAACGACTGTGTAGGTTGTTCAAATAATAGTGCACGTGTCACCGAATAGTAGGCATCTATTGCCAGATTAATTCGGTTGTTGAAAAGTCCCAAATCCAAGCCATAGTTAAACTCGTCAGTCTGTTCCCACGTGATATTAGAATTAGCTAATGAGGAAGAGATGTTTGCAGAGCCATTAACCAAAGCGCCTGTACCTTTACCCGTCACATAATTTGCACTGTTCAATACCTCAAGAGCTGCATTATAGCTGATACGATTATTTCCTGTCACACCATACGATGCACGAAGTTTCAAGTTAGAGATAGCTTTGATATTCTTCATAAATTTCTCTTCATTCACACGCCAGCCAAGTGACACGGAAGGAAACCAAGCATTACGATTGCCTTTGGAAAAGAGCGATGAACGATCCAGTCGCAAAGAAGTAGACAACAGATAGCGTCCCAAATAGCTATAATTAATACGTCCCAGATAAGATTCCAATACGACATCCGGATACCGGAAAGTTCCTGTACCAGCCGTATTGCCGTTACCTTCGCTCGCCAGTTCGTAAACGGTAGCAGCATTCAACGTCTGAATATCATCAGTTGCAAATCCTGTCGCAGCCATAGCTACACGTTGATTCCGTGTCTTTTCTACAGTATATCCTAACAAAGCGTCAATAGTGTGAACTTTATTCTTTCCAAAATCCAAATGATAGCTCAAAATATTCTCACTCAACAAATCGATATAAAGCGCACTGGAATATGTAGCACGACTTGCTTCTTTATCTTTTGTAGCATCTTTATTACCATAATAGTAAGAAGGAGCAAAGCGAACATTTAATCCATTGGAGGTTTTAAACTGTAATCCCTTACAAAGGTCAAGCGTAAGGTACATACTAGCCAATCCTTGCATAGTCTCGCTCCAACGGAAAGTATTAGTCATTACACTTTTCGGATTATTATTGGCAGAGCTAAACGGAGACGATTTCTCCAACACCCGGTTACCATCGGCATCCAACAACGGATTCCCATCTGCATCTACCGCAGTCGGTGTCATGATATTGTTAAAATGGCTACCTCTTGCAAATCCTTCATAACCGGTTAATTCAGTACTATATGCATTGTGATAGACCGGTAAAAAAGAAGGAGTACGGTAAAAATCAATAAAATTATTCTTCGGACGTTCCGTCTTACTATATGTACCGGAGATATTAACACCTACTGTGGCTATCTTTGAAAGTTTGGTATCCACTTTGGTACGGAAATTCAATTTATCCAATGAATTGTTCAGCATTACCCCTTGATCTTTGGTATAAGCTGCCGAAATAAAATACTTCGTCTCCTTACGTCCACCGGAAACACTCATCTGTACATTAGTGATACCTGCCATATCACGTAAACCTTCTTTCTGCCAATCGGTAGTTCCCATCTGGCTCTCCAAATAAGCGGCTCCACGTGCAGCGCTCGGAACTTTCGGACCACCTAAAGCAGCTTCTTCTTCCAATAAATCCAACCATTCGGAAGAAGTCATCATATCATGCAACTGATATGCATACTTAAATCCTTGATAAAATTTGAAAGAATATTTCGGTTTGTCCGGCGTACCACTTTTAGTAGTCACCATAATTACGCCATTAGCGGCACGTGACCCATATATAGCAGCCGAAGCGGCATCTTTTAAAATTTCAATTGATTTTACATCCGCAGCATTAATGGATGATAAACCACCGGATACAGGAAAGCCATCTATGATAACCAATGGCTCACTATCTGCCGAAATAGATCCTGTGCCACGTACTCGGATAGAAGGAGTTACTCCCACCTCCGATGTCTCATTGGAAACCGTCAGACCTGTCATTGCACCTTGTAAAGCAGATGTCATATCACTCACCGGAGCATTAATCAGTTTCTCACCTTCTAACTTTGAAATCGAACCTGTTAAATGGGACTTTGCCTGCGTACCGTAACCGATTACCACGACATCATCCAACATTTTCGAATCTTCTTCCAACGTCACATTCACCACTGTACGTTTACCTATTACCTCCGCCTTATCAACGTATCCGATATACGAATAGACTAAAATTGTCTTGGAATTAGGAACTTTAATGGAGTACTTACCTTCAGCATCCGTCACGGTTCCCGTAGGAACAGCAGCATCTTTAACTGTAACCGAAGCTCCAATCAACGGACCCTGTTCATCTATCACTCTACCAGTAACTACATGCTGGGAATAAATGTTCAATGTCCCTACCAACAACAGGAACATCAATACGACCTTTTTTAAAATACAGGAGTTGTTCATAGATTAGTGTTTTAATTTCTATGACAAACGTAGTGATTAAAATTGGTAAACCAAAATTTTGGTTTACCAATTATTATTTATTAACAATACCATATAATCAGCTTATAAATAGCATATTACGCGTACATCTTTATAAAGAAGAAAAAGAATATTTTTACTGTAAAGCTTTACTTTGAAATATAATATTCGTACTTTTACAGCCGCAAACAGGAAGGAAAACCTTTTAAAATATTTATATCTTATGAAAGACGAAGTAAATTCGCAACCAGTTAAGCTTGTCATTGAACACATAAAAAAACAAATCGCAGAGCGCCGGATTCTACCTGGTGAACGTCTACCGTCTGAACGGAAATTATCTGAACTTCTGCAGGTCAGCCGCTCGCATGTTCGTGAAGCTTTACAAAAGATGGAGTTATATGGAATTGTAAAAATATATCCTCAGAGCGGAACAGTAGTTTCCGAGTTCTCCAAAGATCAATTGGATACCATGATTACCGATGCTTTGAAAATAAGCAAATATGACTTTTCCAGTTTGGTATATGTACGTGTTCTGTTGGAGATCGAAGTTTGCAAATTGTGTGCAATTAACCGTACAGAAGAAGATTTGGAGAACATCGAAAAAACACTTGTCGAATTGGAGGAAAAGTTTGACACAGAGCTACGCGTTGAGAAAGATTTTGCATTTCATCAAGCAATTGCACAAGGTGGACACAACCCGGTAATTAGTTCACTCTTGCTTATCATTACTCCTGATATATTAAAATATTATCAAAAATATAAAGTCTGCGCCGTTCCTCAAAAAACAGTCCATGCAGAACACAGAGAGATGTTACAAAAGATAAAAGATAAAGACAAGGATGGAATGAAAGAGCTGGTACTCCGCCACTTGTCCAACCTGATTGATTTTGCCAAATTATCGACCAAAGGAGAGATTCCGGAGTTCGAATACGGGCATATCTAAAAAGCAAAAGAAAGCAATAAAAAATAATAGAGGAGAACAAATGTCCTCCTCTATTATTTTTCAAGTTAACAGCCAGTCTCTCAATTAAGCTGCCGGATCGGGAGCTTCTCCGTGATTACCGTCCGAATTTCCGCCATCGCCAGAATCAGAGCCACCATTACCTCCATTTGTTGCCACAACGTCCAATGGTACATATTTTGAGATACTCATCTTATTCAACATCGTTTTTAACTGACTTCCCGGGGTAAAAACTATTTTTCTCACTATGATATTACTACTATCGACATCCTTGGCTTCTATACCACTTTTAGCGTTAAAAGTAGGACGAAGTGTACCGAACTCACCTAGCTTCACCGTTTTTCCCTCATCCATATATCCTTCCAATGAATCAAGCAGACCGTCTAAGACTAATTTGACCTGACCACGATGAGTGCCACAAATCAATGATACATTTTTACACAATTTCGAGAAATCAATTACTCCATCGCTCACCGGAGCAGCGACATACTTCTTAGTTTTGGTTTCATCGAAATTAAAGACTCTTTCTTTTACTGCATACTGTAATCCCATAATTTTAAGTTTTTAAATTGTTTGATAAAAATGTTGTTTTGTGATCACGATGCAAAGATACAGCAAGGGAAAACCACCGAAGTGCTTTAATGGTCCTTAACTACCCGTTAATCTAAAAACACTCCTTTGAACACCTGCCTAAAAAAATATTCGCTTTTGCCTAAAAAAAGATATCCATCCTCCTAAACGCAGATATCTTTTTAGACAAGTATCGTCTTATTTGATAAGATAGGTAGCCACTACCGGATAATGATCCGATTCTTTATCGGCCCAATAACAAGCATTGTACGCCTTTACTGTAAAGGCTTCATTCGGAGCATAAATCAGCCAGTCGCAGACATAAGTCGGACTTGGAACGGGCACTGTCCACGGAGCAGCGTCGCTCAAACAGTTTACTGTGAAATACTTCTGAAAAGCAGTCATGGTAACAGAACCACGACGGGAGTTCAAATCCCCACCGAGAATAATTGGTTTGTCCAGTTGTTCTATACAAGCAAGAATCTCATCAATCTGTTTCAGACGGGTAGCATCTTCGTACTTATGGTCCAAATGTGTCGTAGCAAAATAAAATTCCTTGCCCTCTTTCATCACTTTTACATAACCAAACGAACGAACGTAATCGTTTTCCTTCAATACACTCAATTTAAAGCTTTTTTCCTCCGAAATCGGAAACTTGGAAAGAATTACATTTCCATAGTCTCCTCCGGTAGGAATATCAAGTGCATGGGCAAAATAATAATACTTCATGCCTGTCAGTACCGATAATCTTTCAGGAGTATTCCAGGGATTAATCTCTGTATTTCTTTCTATTTCCTGAAGTGAAACAATGTCCGGATCTTCCTGTTTTATAACCTCGGCTATTTTATCAATACCTTGTTTGCGCCCACTGTAAGTATTGTAAGTCATCGCTTTTACTGTAACTTCTTTCTGCTTATTTTTGTCTCTCTGCGCCATCACAGGGGACAACAGACAGCATACCAGAAATAACGAAATGCATATTCTGAAATTCATATATCGTCAATTAGTGAGTGAATGTTATCCTTCAAAACAATCTTTTTTACCTAATACCCTATTAATCCTTTTCTATCTTGCGAATCTTATGATTCCAATAATCTGAAACATACAATGCACCGTCGGGCCCGAATTGCACTCCTTCCGGATGATTGAACTGTGCCTTATCCAATGGCCCATCCGTAGAACCGGAAGTACCTGTACCTGTATAACTTGTCACTACTCCATCAGGTGTAATTTTCGCGATACGATGCTTTTTACGGACTGCTACATAAATATTGCCTTCTTCATCCAAATCCATCTGACAAGGTTCTTGGAGTCTGGCATCGTTTCCTTGTCCTTCTACAAAGCCTGTTTTATCATATTGCCCAATCCAAATATGAAGATTAGAAAATAGTCCGGTCATCATATCATAATCCCCTTTATAAATCACATCCTTCTCCTGTGAACTCATATACACTGTAGTTCCTGCCTTATCGAAAAGGATACAACGGATCTTCACTTTCGATGCATTCTTTCCGTCCGCATCGGGAAGTTGTTGTCCGGTAGTCACCATCGTATTCTGTTCCGGATCATATTTGTAAATCATGGCATTTCCATGAGCTACGGAAAAAACTTCTCCCGTAACAGGATGTACGCCTACATTGGTAACACCGTTACCTAAAGACGGAGTTATCGACCATATTGCAGCAAGACTTCCAGTATCATACTGATGCGTATCATTACTCCATGACATAGTGGCGATATGTGCGCTTCCGGAACCATTCGCATCATTAGACAAGAACAAAGTGTTGCCATCCAGTGAAAAAGCGATATTCATCATTCTAAATGCAACTCCACCCGTTACGTCCCCACGAAGAAAAGTAGCTACTTGATTATCTTTCGCAATACGAATATCACGGTCATCGTCTTCCACAATATACAAAGTGCCTTCCTTATCAAAGGCTATAGAACCCGGGTTCCAAAGGACTGCTTCCATCAAGGAACCCTCTTTTTTCTCTGTTTTGGCAGCAGGAACATAGCTGCCGATATACGAGCTTACAATAGGAGACTGAGAATATTCAAATTCTGTTTTATAAGTCAGTTCCTGAATATTTTCCCCCTGACCGATATATATTTTCACCGGACCGGAGCCAGAACCTCTCTGCACATTGGCAGTAATAATATTCCCAAAAGCACCCGTCACCTCTGCATCTACTCCGTTGACCGTCACTCGGATATTATCCAAGTCCGTACCAAAATGAGTACCATATAAAGTCAGGCTAGTAGACTTTCCACCTGCCGTCGGAGTATACATCGTAATCTTAGGAGTAACTTCACCTTCTCCGATTTCAGGCGTCATATCCTGCCGATTCTCATCTTCGCAACCAGCAAAACCTACTGCCCCAAGCAATAGTGTATATATCGAAAATCGTTTCAAATGATGAATCAATGTTTTCATGTTTCTATCTTTTTAGATTAATCGTTTATACTGAATGTAGCTACTACCGGAAAATGGTCTGATTCTACATAAGCATCATAATACACATCATAAGCCTTCGGAGCCATTCCTTTATCCGGGGTATACAACACGAAGTCAATAGCCTTTACCGGAACGGGAGTTCCGGTCGTCAATCCATAGTTCCCGTTCAGGCAACCAATATCAAAACGCTCATACAATATCTTCATCGGACCCGAATCAGCCAACGCATTAAAGTCGCCGGTCAATATCATCGGGGCATCCATCCCCTTCGTTTTTTCCAGAATAGTTGAGGTCTGATTGATACGGTTGGTTTCATTACCGACATGAGACAAATGAGTTACTCCGAAATAGAAGTTCTTCCCCTCTTTTTCTGTTTTCACGACTCCCATAGAGCGTGGGTAAACATCTTCCACGGTCTCTATTCTCGGTAAATCATAATTCACCTCATCGCTTATCGGATATTTTGAAAGAATCAGATTACCGTATTCTCCACCATCCACATCACGGGTTTTAACGAAGAAAGCATATTGCATTCCCGTCACCTCCTTCATCAAAGCAATAATATCCGCTTTCTCCACCTTATTGGTTTTCGTTTCAAACTCCTGTAAACCAGCCAGATCCGGATTTATCTTTTTAATCACTTGAGCAATAGCCTCCATTCCTTTCTTTCCGGAATAAACTTTCTGGCCGCTGTATATATTGTAGGACATGACTTTTACCAGTACTCCATCCTTATAGTCAGGAGGAGTTACACCATCATCATCCGAACTACAGCCGATAAACAAACCGCTTATCAACAGTACCAGTAATAAATAGAATTTATGTTTCATTGTTACATTCTTTTTTATCGTTTACCTTATCTGATATCATTCACAGTTACTTCCACCACCCGGCTATAGTTCACATACGGTTTGCTTTCCGCCGTTACCGTAGCCGCAACACGCACGTATACCCGATTCTTGTTGGAGACAATCTTATAGTGATTCTCAATAAATTCGGTATCACTCATCAAGTCAATGATATGTGTACCATTGGCCTTTGTTCCCAATGAAGAAAGAGTAGCATGATTAGCATTGTTCACGTCTACTCCCGGAGCATAATTCCAGATAACGGAAACATCTGTCAGTTGCAATGTTTCGTTCGATGTCTTTGCATCGTAGGTAAGTGTCAGTTTATTATCTGCGGATACAGTAACATCAAGACTAATACGCGAAAATGGAATGGTATATAAGTCAACCTGCGTTTGTCCGTTCACAGTGACATATCCCTCACACACTCCAACAAAAGGGCCGTCCTTTGCCTGAATGCGGTAATTACCATTAAATACTTTGGTATGCTCAAATGTCCCATCCTGCCGAGCCCGGAAATCGACCGAAGCAGTAGCTCCGGTATTCTGCTCATACAAACTCATCATCACCCCACTACTTCCCGGCACAGGCATGGGAATCGGCTCATTCGTTTCCTTGTCATAAATGGTGCCATGCACACCGCCATTCGGCGCATCATAATTGTCGATGTCATTTTCGCATGCTACCATGAAACAGGCGAATAATGCAGTCAATCCTATATTTATTATTTTATTCATATCGGTTTTTCTTTAACTTATAATTGAACATATCAGTTGCCGTAACCCGGATTCTGCGTCATCAACGGATTTGTACTCAAATCTTCCGCACGGAAAACCGTATAATAGTTCTTTTCGAGGAAAAGACGTTTTCTCTTTTCAGGTACCCCAGTTTCAAATGTGTATTTTCCACTCTTGACATTGTAATACGGACAAAGAGCTGTACCACGGAAATTAGTCAAGCCACCTTTGCTGACATCCAAATGGGCCAGACGCCAACGTTTCAAATCCCAGTAACGATGCTTCTCAAAAGCAAGTTCCACTTTTCGTTCATGGCGAACCTTGTCAAGAGTCAGATCACCGGCAGTCAACAGCTTGATACCTGCCCTGCCACGGATCTCATTGATATCTTTCAAAGCCACATCCAAATGCTGATTCAACTCCATACAAGCCTCTGCACGATTCAGGTAGATTTCTGCCAAACGGAACACAACCCAAGGAGTAGAAGAACGTTTTGCATCAATATCCGTATAATCCGTCAGACTTTCGTCCAAAAACTTTCGCTGATAGAAACCTGTTTTGCTGGCGTCACCTACACTTAATGAACCACCGTCTTTCCCGGAAGTATTGTAAGTCTGTCCGTCGATAACTACCTTATTTTCCTTATCCGGTTGAGCAGAAGCTTCATATTTGGTTCCTATTCCATCCTGTCCGTTGATTACTCCACGCATCCACTCTATTTTACCACCGCCATATCCTTTATAATCAGCGCCAGGCAAGTAAACGGAACCTAATAAACGAGGATCTTTATTTTTAAAGATGTCATACGGACTGTCGTAGCTAATCGCCTTTCCACCGCTATCCTTCATTTTTAGTTTACCTTCTGTACCGTCGATATATTCAAATTCCTCAACCATTTCCAGAACCGGAGACATACCACATCCCCAACCATCACCACGATATGAGAAAGGAACGTTCAGTTTATCCCACATATGCCCTTTTCCGGCAGCTACATTATACTGTTTCTGAAAAATATACTCTCCATTATCACCGTTCACTGTCTTAGAAAAAAGATTATAAAAGTTCTGTGCCAGCTCTTCCGGATCCATACTTGTCGACTTGTACAAGCTATATACCCGAGGAACCATCTCATCCAAAATCTTTGATGAAGCTGTATAACATTCGTCAAAGTAACGCTCCGCTTCTGTCTCCGGAATATAAACATAGCCTTTGGAAACGGCTTCCCCCGTCAAGGTAAGTGCTTTAGAGTATTTGGCAATAGTACCGGCATACAATGCTGCACGAGACCACAAAGCCAATACCGCCCCACGATTGGCCCGATATTTGGCATCGCTGTTGCGCACTTCCGGCAATGATCCGTAGATGGCTTTACACTCATTGATTATAAAATCATACGTAGCTGCTTCCGTATCACGAGCCTGATACAGCGCTTGCGTATTTCCGGTGGTGTATTCTTGAGGAATAGTTTGCAAAGGCACACCTCCGTAACGTTTCACCAACCCAAAATACTGCATTGCACGGATAAAACGAGCTTCTGCTCCAATCTCTTCTTTTTCATCCTCACTCAGCACTGAAGTCTTTTCGATATTCAGCAGGAAGTTATTTACGATACGAATCTGTTTATAACGAGTCACCATATCGTCATTAAATACATAATCGCCATAAGAATAAGTAGAATTTGATTTATCAAATGCACTCTCTTTCTGATAACTGGCCGTAGCCTCATCCGAAAGACTGGTCTGATTCGCCAAATTCGCTTTCTTGCTTCCATACCAATCATCAAACTCATCCAGCTTTAATCCGGAATCATACATATCCGCCAAAACGGCTGTAATTGCTTTCGGATTCTGCCAAATTAGATCCGGAGTGTTAACCCCACTGGTACTTTCACGATTCAGGTAATCATCACATCCCGTCAATCCGAGGATAGATACTCCGGCTATCCACATATATTTCAAATAATTTCTATTCATTGTCTTTATAGATTTTAGAAGGTTACATTCACACCAAAGTTATATGTCTTCATTTGCGGGTAATAGCGCACTCCGCTAGAGTTGCTTTCCGGGTCAACATTCTTCATCAATCCATCACGATTAGTGAAAGTCAGCAGATTGTTGCAGTTGATGTAAAAACGCAAACGGTCGATAGCTGCTTTTTTCGTCAATGCTTTAGGTAGTGTGTACCCTAGCTCCAATGTTTTCAGACGCAGATAACTTGCATTGTGCAGTGACCATGAATTACCGGAACGATTATCCGCAACACCCGCTACACGAGCGGCAGGCATATACCCGGAAATCCACTTACTATAAGGATCGGTCGGGTCTTCCCGATGCCAACGGTCGGTCATGATGGCCAGTCCATTACCCAAACCCTGCTGAATAAATGGGTCCAAAATATCCCCACTGACATAAATATCATGACCTGCCGCCCCCTGAAAGAATACCGTCAGGTCGAATCCTTTATATTCTCCGGACATATTCAATCCATAATACATACGTGGAGTAGCACCATGTCCGAGTGGCTGCGTATCGTTATCATCAATAATGCCATCTCCATTATAGTCTGCAAATTTCAGATCACCTGGCATTAATGAACGGTTACCGTCTTTATCCTGAACCGGTGAATTCAAGATTTCCTCGAAACTGGAGAACTGTCCGATAACTTTCTTTCCCCAACGAATATCTTTATAACGACCGTTCGTGTTATTACGCCAATCATCATACATATTGGTAGAAGCAGCTCTCTCTACATAATCATACTTAATCCGGGTAGTAGAGAAATTAGCCGACACATTATAATTGAAGTTACCAATCCGGTTCTTATGTCCAACTACGATCTCAAATCCCGTATTAATATCAGAATTCAGATTCTCCTGCGGCATTGATTCTCCGAAAATAGTAGGTAATGATCCTACACGAGTAGCAGGAAGTCCCGAACGGTTTCTACGGAACCAATCAAATTCTACGGAAATCAATCCTCTATGATAAGAGGCTTCAAAGCCAATATTCATAATCTTTGATTCATACCAAGTCAGCCACGGATTGGCCATACCTACCGTAGTCATACCGGAAGTCACTCCGTTGCTACCCATAATATAGCTCCCATGAGATGTATATCCATCCAGATATTGAAAAGCGTCGAAGTCTCCTTCATCTCCCACTTTGGCATACGAAGCACGGATTTTCAGGTTATCCATATCGGGTAACAGCTTTTTGAAAAAGGCTTCCTCTGAAACACGCCATCCCAAAGAAACACCCGGGAAGAATCCCCAACGATTGCCCGCGCGGAATTTATAAGTTCCGTCATAGCGGAAGTTGAATTCCACCAGATAGCGGTTAGAAAAATCGTAGTTCAAACGTCCCACCAGTCCGGCATGAGCCGTTTCCTGTGTCTTGCCGGAAGCTTCCTGATTCGTCTTATCCCCATAATCCAGGTCGGGAATCAACCCGATGGCAAAATCGCGTGTTCCGGTCACCCAGTTCTTTTTATCATTATACATTTCCCACACCAGCATAGTGCCGATGTTATGTTTCCCGGCGAATGTATTGTTATAGTTCATAGAGAACTGATAGGTCGGCTTGTCATAGTTCTCCAGTTTCGATTCCAAATGTGCGGTGTTAATCACTTTCTCTATATACTCCTCATTGGCATAATCATATGTATATTCCGAGAGGTCTTTCCGCCACGTTTTCCATTCCTTGTTTGTATAATCGTAAGCAACCAATGCTTTCGCCATCAACCCTTTAACCCAGGGAAGTTGCCAGGTGACAGCCAATGAGCTGTTAAATTCACGACGCAAACGGTCTTCGTAACCGCTGTCATCCGAACTGGATACATGCACGGGGTTCGCCATATCTCCTACGGCTCCCCAATAGTCCGGGTTATCATTGGCATACATGGAATAAGTAGGGATAGCCATTTGCGCCGAGCGGAACAGGTTATCGCCATTGTAAGGTTTCTTGCGGTTATCAAAGCGACCGCTCAAACGCAGTTCTACATTCAGTCCTTTGGCCACTTCCACGCTTAGGTTGGAACGGACATTGTAGCGTTGGTAATTCCAGTCGCCCGAACGGATGATACCACCCTGATCCATGTATCCGATGGACATATAATATTTCACTTTCTCCGTACCGCCTGTCAGACTCAAGTTATGTGAAGTTTGTGGAGCCGTGCTGCGCATCGTTTCATTCCACCAGTCTGTACCTGCCGTACCATTCCGATAGGCTTCCAGTTGTTCCTGCGAATAAGCGGAAGCTCCGCGCCACGGGTTAGCATTATGAATCGCTTCATTATAGAGAGAAGCATACTCATAAGCATTCATCATTTCCGGATAACGGGTCACTTTCTGGAAACCCACATAGCCGTTATATTCTATCTTTACCTTCTGTTCCGTCCCTTTCTTGGTAGTGACCAGCAGAACGCCGTTTGAACCTTTGAAACCGTAGACGGCTGCGGCAGCATCTTTCAGGATAGAAATGGATTCGATGTCATTCGGGTCGAGCTGCGTATAGTCGCGTTCGATACCGTCTACAATCACCAGCATACTTCCATATCCGCGAATATCGACGGAAGCTCCGTCATCACCGGGGCTACCGCTACGCTGTACGGCACGCAAGCCCGGCAAACGTCCGGCAAGCATATTCGTCACACTGGGAGCTTTTACTTCCATCAGCTTATCCGAAGAAATGGCGGCCACCGAACCGGTTACGGAAGCTTTCTTCTGAATACCGTAACCTACCACCACTACTTCGTCCAATGTTTCCGTATCTTCCTGCAAGGTCACTTTCAGTCCGGACTGTCCGTTCACCTTTACTTCTGTTGTTTTATATCCGATGTAGGAAATCTGTAATACTCCGTTAGCGGGAACCGACAAGGTAAACTTACCATCCACATCGGTAATCGTCCCCACACCGGCAGCACCTTTCAGTTGTACCGAAGCTCCGATAACCGGTTCTCCGCCAGCATCAACAACCACACCTTTCACCGTGATATTCCGAACGGTCTGTTCGATACCCGATACCGAAGAGCTTTCCGCATATACCGTAAACGGTACGCACAGGATAGTCCCTGCCATTAAAGCTGAAACAGTAGCCATCTTCAGCCGGTCGTTGAACGACTTTAAGACAACCGTGTTCATTTTACAAGCATGTTTCATAGATTAAATTAGTTATGTGTTTTAAGTTTCGAATCTATATCGCTATCACATATCGCTACTGCAACCTGCGAATCGGCACAGCCATAGTAGAGATATAATTTGTTTTTAAAGTAAGCCAGTCCCTCGATAAATACCGTTCCGTCCTTGTACTGACCGCTTTTTTCGAAAGCGGCTTCGGGCACAAAGAAAGGTTTGTCCAATCGGTCGAGCACCTTATAAGGGTCATTGGTGTCGAACAGAAACTGCCCCGCACAATAAGCGCCTGCCGGATACGCAGGATCTCTTTCTTCCGTATATCCGTTCTTGCCATTGTATAGCAATACGATACCGTTTGCCGTCTTTATTGCAGGTGGCCCGCATTCCGTCAAGCGGCTGTCGAAATACCCACTGCGGGGTTTGGCTATTTCCCTTAGTTCGTTGTTTTCGTTCAGTACCGGAGTCCAGTCGGTCAGGTTGTCGGAAGTTGCGGCACATACCGCATTCTCTCCCCAGTACATAAAGTATTTGCCATCCACTTTCTCTATGACCAGTCTGCCATCTTTCACTCCGGTGACAAGAGAAGCCGATTTGCTTGCTATATTGGCAAAACGCCCGTTGTATGCTTTCGCAAAAGCGAGTCCGTGTTTTGTCCAGTTTTTCAAGTCCCTGGAAGTAGCCACTGCCAGGCGGGGAAGGTTGCGGTTCCAGGCAGTATAAAGCATAACGTACAGTCCGTCTTCCGTCATTGCCACACGCGGGTCTTCGCAACCGCCTTCCCATTCTATTTCCTTAAAACCGTCTTCGGAAGGAAATAATACCGGCGCGTCCGACCGGCTCATCATCACTCCGTCCGTACTTTCCGCATAGCCAATACGGGATGTTCTCTTTCCTATCCCCTGAGCCGAATTGTCTTCCGCGCGGTAAAGCACTACAATCTTCCCGTCTTTGACAGTTGCCGCCGGATTGAACGTATCACTCTCTTCCCATCTTACCGTTTGCTTGCGCATCGGACATTGAAAAGTTGTCGGTTGCGGGGAAATCACCGGATTCACCCCTTCCGGACGAACAAAAGGGCCGAGTGCCCATTGTCCGCTCTGTTCTTCGACAGTTACGGATGCCTGTTTTTGACCGGAGCATCCAGCCAGTGTCATCATACCGAATAAATAGATTACAGATCTTAGTGTTATCATACGTCGTTTTTTTAATTTTTCAAATCAGTCGTTCATCGTTTTTCTGTCAGCAAAACTATCGCAGCCCCGCAACAATAGAGTGTACTATATTCTCAAAAGGGTATATAGGTGCTGTACAACATAAGAATTCATCCGTTTGCAATGGCGACTTAATGATTTTGGAATATTAGTGAACCGTTTGATTCTGTTTAATGATGTTCTGAGCCAATGGGTAGGCTATCAATTGCAAAGCTCCTACCAATATCAGCGCATATTTCAAGGCAAAATCCTGTGATATGGCAAAAGCAAGCACCATAAAAAGGATGAGTCCGAAAGCACGTCCCAGGAACAATCCGAATTCGTGACTTAAAATATAGGTGTATTCATTTCTTTTCTCGATTTTAACTACTGCGTCGATGGTCTGCATCATAATAGGATAATAAGGCAAATCGAACAAGGGCTGAAAGATTACCTTACAGAGGACAAAGATAATCACTCCGGTGGCTGAAAACAAGATTCCATTGAACAGAGTACCGATAAAAAAGACGAGTAACCCGGCTATAAATATCTTCGGGCGGTCTTCGGGTCTGGCAATGCGCCCCAGTACATAGACCAGGATAGCCGTCAGTGTGCCACTGATTCCCTGTATCAGCCCCAATACTCCTTCATCGCCTACCAATTTTAAAACCAGGATAGCAGGAGCAGTCACCAAAAATCCCTGTACCATTCCTTTCAGGGAAGCCAGCAACAGCATTTTCTTCCAAAGTGTACAGAACCGGAAATACAGAAAATTCTTCTGCACCGGATTGGCAAACTTGCCGCGCCACAAAACAGCTACGGCAAACAGAGTCACGACTATGACCCCTACTGTCACCAAACGATAGGCTCCATTAATGTCAATCAGGCATCCCATGATTTCCTTGCCGTCTATCTGGCTGATAAATGCACCAATCAGCAAGGGAACAGTTATCGAAGTGATGGAGAAAAAGAAAGATTCCAGTCCGAAGAAATAGTTCCGGCTGTCATCGGTCGTATTGTTGAGAGTCAATAGATAACGGTTAGTCCAAAAGAAGCCCGATGCAGCCCCGAGTACAAAACCTGCTATGCCCAATTCTACAAAGCCCAACGACTTTACCAGCATCATGGCAAACATTGACAATCCGCTCACTAATATTCCACCCGCATACAGTACTTTCACGCTGACATGCCGCAACAGGAAGCCGTTGACAAACGAAGTTGCCATGATACCGATATACATGAAAAGCTGATAGAAAGCTACAGAAACTGGTTCGCTCGTGTGACGCATCACATAAGCGCCCACAAATATCTCTACCACAGGAAGCACGAACGCGTAGAGCAGGTTAGTCATCAACAGTACACGTACATTAGGTGTCTGCTGTCTGAAGAATTGGTATTCTCTTTTAAGTTTATTCATTCCCTACCTTAATATATGTCATGACTTTAATGAACGAAGAATTTCTTCAATAGATAACTTCGCTCCGCAGATTACCTCGTCACTTGCACCATAGTAAATGGTCACTGTATCCCCCTCTACCAAATGACCGTTAGTGAAGACTACATTTCCGAAAAATCCAGTCTGCTCGTAGGGAGCAATCGGCTCCATTATAGGAGCTTTGCTTCGGGCGATAACCTTAGAGGGGTCGTTCAAATCAAGCAGAAGGGCTCCCAAGCAATAGCGGTTCTGATAATCTGCACCATGATAAATCTCCAGCCATCCTTCCTCTGTACGGATAGGCGCGGCACCTGCGCCCACACGGGCACAATCCCAACTATCGGGACGGGTGGTCGCAATACAACGGTGGTTGCCCCAATGCAAGCGGTCGGGGGATTCGGCAAGCCAGATATAGTTGCCACCCAGTTCGGGACTGCTCGGACGATGTAAGGCAAGGTATTTTCCGTTTATTGTCTCTTCAAATAAGGCGCAATCTTTATTATGAGGGGGAAAAATCATACCGTGACGAGTGTAATTCTTCCAGTCACGAGTGTGAATCAGCCCCACGCCGACAGCAACCGAAGAGACTTCGGTAAACGTCAGGTAATAACCATCGGCAGTAGTGGCTACCCGACAATCTTCGATGCCGAAAGCTTCCAAAGCTCCCTGACCGAAAATAGGCGGATAATCCGGCTCTTCTTTAAAGTGGATGCCGTCCTCGCTCGCTACCAACCGGAGATAAGACATGGTAGTCAGATAATTCTGTCCCGCATATCCTATCACACGAGGGTCGGAAGCATCCAGTTTCGGGTCATTTTCGTCAAAAGAGAGTACTTCTATCTTCCTTTCCTTATTATATACAGGAAAACTAATCACTCCCTGTTTCTGCACAGGGCGTTCGGCCACCCGCAACAATAACCATATTTTTCCATCGAAACGGAACACGCCGGGATTCAGGAAACAAGTAATTTCCATCCCTTCTATTCCCGGTTGTAAATCGGATGGTTTCAGTAACGGGTTCTGATGAAATCGTTTTGCAATATCCATTTTTAGATTATTAAATATGTGTTGTTTTTACTTCTCGTGGCAAAGCTACCCCACACGGTAACGGAAAGAGTGTACTATATTCTCAAAAGGGTATACAGGTGTTGTACAGCATATTTTTATCTTTGTTTTCTTATTTTTCCTCTCTATCTTTGCGATATGATTCTACGAAAACACCCATATTTCCGTTACATCTGCATCCTTATTTATTCATGCCTGATGCCCGCTTTATTACATTCGCAGAATGTAGTAAAACAGATTTCCAATGCGGACGGATTATCCAATAATTCGGTGAATTGCTTCCTCGAAGATTCGGAACATACGCTTTGGGTAGGGACATGGGACGGGCTGAATGCATACAACGGACGTAGTTTCAAAACCTATTCTTATAATAAGAGAGAGGCCGGTTCTATCAGCAACAACGTCATTTGGCAAATTATCGAGCAGAGCGATTCTATTCTGTGGGTGTCTACGGACTATGGAGTAAACCGATGGAAACGTTCCACGCAACAATTTACTCCTTATTATCTGGGTACACAGAATAACCCGCCGAAACAGGAGAAATCATTTCTGTTGGGCATCACTTCCGGCAAGCATATCATCTGCTACGTGAAAGAACAGGGCTTATTCTATTTTGACGACCGGAAACAGGAGTTTGTCTCATTGAAGAATGACCTTCCTGATGACATCAGAAACTTCGTTATTGATTCCAAAGACCAATTGTTTTTTCTCACAGGACATGGACAATTGTTACATTATCAACTGGGTATCCATAATTCCAGTCCCGAACTTTCTTTCAAGGAAGAAATCAAGCAACCTGTCCCTGTTTCCAATATTTATCTTTCCCAGGATTGCCTCATCATTCACAATGACCGGACGTTGACCGTCTCACAAGATAACCGCATATTGGATAGCATCGACATTCCTGACAACAAGACTGTGTCACAAGCCATCTGCCACGGGGAATATCTTTTTATCAGCTTTATCGAAGGGGGATGTATCAGGTATAATCTCGAAAACGGGACTTCAACGAAGTTACCCCAACTACCGGCGAAGGCTTCTATTTTTACTATTTATATCGGTTCTCAGAATATCCTCTGGGTAGGTACGGACGGGCAAGGAATATTGGAAGTGTATGAACATACTTCTCCATTCCATACCGTAAAGACGGATTATCCGGTACGTTGTTTCTGCGAAGAAGACAACGGCAATATACTCGCAGGGACGAAAGGAGAAGGTATTCTTCTGCTCGACAAACAGGAGCGGAGCGTCAATCCCTATCTATCAACCGCCAACGGACTAATCTCCAATTCCGTTTATACCATCCGGAAAAATATGTCCGGGGATATATTTATCGGAACCGAAGGAGCAGGCATTAATTATATTCCACTCAACAGCGGTCAGGTGAAGAAGCTGAATATTCCCACCGGATTTCCGGTTTTCAGGGCTGTGTACAGTATCCTGTTTACTCATAATGATTCACTTTTATGGTTGGGCACTTCCGGTTACGGGCTTATCAAGTTAAGCCTGCAAAGGGACGGAAAAGCCTATAAAGTGACAGACATGAAACAATATAAATCTCCCGGCCCTTCTTCACCAAGCAATAATATTATCTATTCGGTTATTGCCGGATACAATGAGAATGAACTTTGGCTAGGCACGCGAGGGGGCGGAATCAACAAGTTCGATATTGTCTCCGAACGTTTCCGGCAGATTAATGAAATAGATTCCGGTTTGTCCCTGACTAACAATGACGTGATTTATCTGACTAAAGGAGATTCCACGAGTATCTGGATAGGTACAAGCTATGGACTTAACCGGTTGTTCCCGACAGCCAATCCCCCTTCTATCATCGAATATACGGATAATAACGGATTACCCAATAATACGATTCACGGTATCCTGAAAGATGAGAACGGGAATATTTGGGCAAGCACCAATCAAGGTATCTCCTTTATCGACCTGCCTTCGGGAAAGATTACTAACTATTCTTCGAGAAACGGACTGCAAAACGATGAATTCTCTGACGGAGCTATTTTTAAGGATAAAGCCGGATGGTTGTATTTCGGCGGTGTCAGCGGACTGAATTATTTCGACGAGAACAAGATACGATTGAGGGAACACGTCGCTTCGTTGAGCCTGAACAGTCTGAAAATAAACAATGCCAGTCAGAATATTTATGAACGGATTCGTAATCATACGCTCCGGTTGGATTATGACGAGCCTTATATCACATTGGGATTTACCGCGCATGATTTTATCAATAATGAGAATTGTGAGTTCAGTTACCGTATTATTGACTTTGCCGACGAGTGGATTTATAATGAGAACAATTCAAATATAGTTATCACCAAACTGCCGCCGGGCAAATACAAACTGGAAGTAAAATGTACCAATGGTGACCGGGTATGGAGCAATCAAGTCTATTCGCTTCATCTGGACGTTGCCTATCCCTGGTGGCTCAGTACCACTGCTTTTATCATATACTTTATCCTGATTGCCATTGCTATCTATATCACGCAGTCCGTCATCAAAAACCGGATTCGGCTGAATCGTCAGATTCTACTGGAGCATATAGAAAAACAGAACCAACAACGTATCCACGAATCGAAACTGAACTTCTTCACAAATGTGGCACATGAGTTCTTCACTCCGCTGACGCTGATATATGGCCCGGCTCAGCACTTGCTGGAAAAGGCTGACCTAGACAGTTATACCAAAAGATATATCTACATTATCAAAAACAATGCCGACCGGATGCAGAAACTTATCAACGAACTGATGGAGTTCCGGAAAGCAGAATCGGGACATACGGCTATCTATGCGGAGAGAGTGGATATTCAGTTACTCGTCGATTATGTATCGGACAACTATACCGGTATAGCTGAAGAAAATAAGATAGACTTCAGTTTCAAAAGCAAAGAAGTATCATCTTTTACGACAGACCGGAATGCATTGGAAAAAATAATCTTCAATTTACTTTCCAACGCATTCAAATACACGCCGTCCGGCGGATATATCCGTGCCGAGATACGGCAGAATGTCGCTGACGGGACATTACATTTTCGCATACGCAATTCAGGCAAGGGACTGACTGAGAAACAAATGAGCGAGATATTCAGCCGGTTCAAGATTTTTGAGAGCAGTAACCTGAAACATGCGGGAAGTACCGGAGTCGGACTGAATCTGACCAAGAGCTTGACGGAGTTACTGGGTGGTGAAATCAATGTAAGAAGCGTATTGGGAGAATATGTAGAGTTCAATGTATCTCTGCCACCTATGCACGTGAATTCAGAAAAGGCAAGTCAGTCGGCAGAAGAGGAGACAGAAGCCGATGAAATGCTTTTCGCCCCTAAACAAAAGGAAATTAGTATATTGATTGTAGAAGATGAAAAGAATATTCGCGAACTGCTGAAAGATATTCTGCTCCCTTATTATCAGGTTCGGGAAGCGGCTGATGGAGAAGAGGCGCTGAAAGAAGTTGAACAGAAACAACCGGATATTATTATCAGCGATGTATTGATGCCCAAACTGGACGGCATCACCCTCACGGACATATTGAAATCCAATGAGCGGACAGCTCATATTCCGATTATCCATATCTCTGCCAAGAACTCCATCGAAGACCAGATTAACGCTTACAATCATGGAACGGACTTATATATTCCCAAACCTTTCCACCCGAGGCATGTATTGAGCGCGGTAGAGAATATGATTAATAAATACTCCCTGATGAAAGAGTATTTCAAATCCGGCCGTTCCTCTCTCATCGTAAGAGACGGAATCTCCATGCACAAAGAGGATGAGTTGCTACTGGACAAGATTATCAAATTCATTGAAGATAATATTGACGACGAATCCATAAACCCGGATTCTCTCGCTGACTTTATAGGAGTAAGCAAAGCGGGATTGTACCGTAAACTCAAAGAATTGACGGAAAAGACACCAAGCGAATTTGTCCGTACCATCCGCCTGGAATATGCAGCAGGCCTATTAAAGACTACCAAACTTACCGTCACCGAGATTATGTATAAATCGGGCTTCTCGAACAAGTCTTATTTCTATCGGGAGTTTGCCAAGTTATACAACACTTCTCCCAAAGAATATAGAAGTGAACATACAAAAGAAAAAGATACTAAATAACCATCTAACAATAAAAACAATGAGAAAACTTTTTATTGTATTGGCGCTCTGCGGTGTGTCAATACTGAATGCGCAACAACTGAATGTTGCTTCTTACAATGTACGAAACAGTAATCCGAACGATGCCAAAGCCGGAAACGGCTGGGAACAGCGGTGCCCGGTACTCACCCAGTTAATAACTTTTCATGATTTCGACATATTCGGAGCGCAGGAAGTGAAACATAATCAACTGGAAGATATGCTGAATGCCTTGCCGCAATACAGTTATATAGGCGTAGGAAGGGATGACGGGAACACGAAAGGGGAATATGCACCTGTCTTCTACCGAAAAGATAAATTCAAGCTACTCAAATCAGGAAACTTTTGGTTATCGGAAGATACCTCGAAACCGAATAAGGGATGGGATGCAGCCTATACCCGTATCTGTACATGGGGAGAATTCAAAGATATTACAGGTAAGTTCAGATTTTGGTTCTTTAATCTGCACATGGATCATATCGGGGTAGTGGCACGTCGCGAAAGTGCTAAGTTGGTTATCAGCAAGATTAAAGAGATGTGTGGCAAAGAACCCGTCATACTTACAGGAGATTTCAATGTAGACCAGACCAGCGAAAGCTATCAAGTACTTCACGACTCCGGAATATTATCAGACTCTTACGAAACAGCGCAATTGAGATATGCAACGAATGGAACATGTACGGGATGGAATCCGGATACATATACTCCCAATCGTATCGACCATATTTTCGTTACTAAAAACTTTGTTGTTGAAAAGTACGGAGTATTGACTGATACTTACCGAATTAAGAACGAAGCTACCGGAAAGTATGAAGCACGTATCCCTTCAGATCATTTTCCGGTGAAGGTGGTATTGAAATATAATAGAAAGTAAAGTTATTAACCGATATAAAACACTCCCATTTTAAGAACAAAGTTACTTCATAAAATGGGAGTATCCCGTTTATTTCACATTATCCCATGTATCCGTCCGAAAAGGAAATGCAGCCAGTCCGAAAGTATTGCGCAACGTAATATTATCTGCATAGTTACGAAAAGCATACCGCACCGCTACCGGCTGACTCACTTGCTCACTCCATACTTTCACAGTCGGTGTACGGTCGACAATTTGTGCCTTAGCCGGATAGAACTTTTTATCGTCTCCTGCAATTTCAAATCCTTCCAGGTTACAGAAGGCCGGTGCAAGGCCGGCAGAAGCATTGTCAAACGTAACTGTCGCCTTACCCTCTGAATAAGTGACTTTTGTCATCATAGGCCCAGTAGTTGGAAGTTTACGGATGCCATATGTTTTAGTCAAGGCAAGAGTAGCCAAACGAAGTCCCACAATATTCTTCTGAGGTGGATGGATGCAAAACTCATCACCGATGTCGGTAGTAGCAATCATGCCCGAGTTAGGAATTGTTTCAAGTGCCTTTGCCTGCGCCTCTCTTAATAAGGCCGCATCAGTATCCCGACTATCCTTATATTTATGAGGAGCTATCTGAACATAATAAAAAGGCATATCCGGAGCTTCCCATACTTCTCGCCATTGTTGAACCATCGCGGTCATCATCGGAGCATAATACTGATAATTAAAAATATTCGATTCGCCCTGATACCAAAGGAAACCGCGTGCGGTAAAGTTCTTCACAGGCCACAGCATAGTATCATACATACATCCCAACCGGTGATGCATTCTTAATTCCGAACTTTTGGCAGCCGCGATATCCACACCGTGAACAGAAGACAGAGTTTCCTCATTCATCCAAGACTCTATCCGGGAACCTCCCCAACTACTGATTACAAGCCCTACCGGAATATCAAGAGTTTCCGTTATTTGTCTGGCAAAGAAATAAGCAGCCGCGCTACAAGTAACAACAGCCTCCGGCGCGGACACTTCCCATTTCCTGCTCTCAAAATCCACCCGTCTCTCCACTTCTTTTGTCCTTGGGACAGCAATAAAGCGGATACGGTCACGATAATTACCCGCATTCAGAATCGTTTCCAGCGAATGGTCGATAGGCTGTCCTGTATTTCCCATCATACGCATATCCATATTAGACTGCCCGGAACATACCCAAACTTCTCCTATTAAAATATCTGAGAGAGTAACACCTTCCCCATCACTGATAGTGATGGAATAAGGTGTATAACTTCCGGCAGGGGTATCTACCCTGAGTGTCCAACTTCCATCCTTACCTACCGATGTATGATAAGTCCGGTTATTCCAGGAAGTGGTGACAGTCACTTTTTTATTATCCGCCCATCCCCATAGTTTGACACTACTATTTTGTTGGAGTACCATATGGTTCCCCATCATGGCAGGGAGCTTAATCTTACCCTGCACAAACGATAAGGACAAAAAACACAGAACCCAAATACCAATATACCTTTTCATCTTGTTTTATATTAAATGCGGGTTAAATTTACGGATTTATCACCAAACTCATATCATATAGTAAGAAAACACTTGTTGGTATCATTTATCCAATTGATAAACTCTGAAATTAGCATATCTCGAATTACGAGTATACATTTGTCTTAAACCTATCCGCCCTTTGTTTATCCTTGGAAAAGGAGAAGCATCAAAGTAGAAAGTCTTGTCTTGTCCATCTCCCTTTACATTCATATACAGGTCTGTTTCATATTTAATAAAAGTCAGATGATAGGTGACTCCAATCTTAAACAAACCCGTATTCAGATATTCAGGCTTTAAATTCGTTCCTTCCAGTCCCTTCTCCCACTGAGGCATATACCGACGGGCACGAATATATTCAGGCTTATTTTCTGATACAACTCCTGTTACTGCATAACTAATGTGATAAGTATCCATATTATTGAAATACGTACTCATCCGGGGAACCTTACGGAGTTCATTCCACTTGAATATATCTTTAACAAATGGTTTTCTTCCTGCCCCTTGCGCCTGAATATAGAGTATATTCACACAATAATATCTCGAAGAATCCAGTCTCGTAAAATCATATTCTATTTTCAAATTTCCTTTGAATTCCTCTTTTGTCCACAATACCAAGTGATCGGCATCTACATAAGCTCTTTCGCCTGCATACATTTCCAATCGCCCGTCTTTCTGGATTATCCTGGCCTTTTCTCCATCCAGATACCATTTCTCCGACCATGCATGTCGGAAATTATCCTCAAAAACCAGTCGTACCGGTTTACCAGATAATATATCAAATCGCTTTTGTTGCTCATTTTGCTGCCCCAATACTATCCAGCAGGGGCACAGCAAAAAGAACAAACCAAAAATCATCTTTTTCATATTTCATTTCTGGTCTATAGAATTCCTATGGGTTCAGTACCAAGCTCATATCATCAAGGAATGGTTGCTGATGTCCATTTCTTCTCCAAACAATATATACTTCTGTCTTTCCGGCAGGCATAGTAAATGTATAAGATACTTTTTTATGCTCATCGGAACTGCTCAAGACTCCATCAGAGGCAGCAACATATCCAAAAGTTACTTCCGGTGCCAATGGATTGGACAAATTCGATATATCAGCTGCATCAACAACGGCTCCCAATCTGATATTTCCAGTCTGCACCATATCTTTTTCCGGTGGAGTCTTATACCAGAAAGAGAATGTATACGATTTACCGGGTATCAAGCCACCCAGTTTTCTCCATAACCAATCCAAGGAGTTTGCTTGCTCGTTATCACGCATACGTAAGAATAAATATGATGCCCCGGTACGAGGTGTAGGAGAACCTGCAGAAACCCTGATAGCGGTATTGTTAGCTCCAAATTTACCAATACCTTCCGTATTCGAACCACCCCATTCTCCCAAAGCAGGCCAATACTTATTGGTAGTGATTCTTTCGAAACTGTAATCTTCTTCTGGAGTGTCCAGCAAATTCACACCACCCATAGCTTCGGTCTGCTGTACAATATCTACCGTCTTGGTCATTCCTTGGGCCACAATGGTGATTATTCCTTCTCGGATTTCATCTCCTTCATTTGTTTCTACTACGAAATTCAATGTACCGTCCTCCAATCCTGAAGTTGCATTACTGAAAGTAATCCAGTCTACATTGGTGGAGGCTTCCCATCTTACATTACAAACAAAGGATATAGACTCGACACCTCCCTCAAAACCTAGTTTGACAGGAATCTTGGTGGTAATCTCCAATTGAGGAGTTGAAATATCCCTGTATTTCTGAGTAATGCTCAGCGTTTTCTTCAGTTCACCGGCAACAAGAGTAATAGTTCCTGTCCTGTCCGCTCCTTCTTCATTCTTCGCAATCCTGACATCTATCGTGGCACTTTGGCTGCCGCTTGTTTCATCCAATATAATCCAGGATGCATCCGCAGATGCTTTCCAATCCAGATTACAAAGAAATTCTACTTGTACAATTCCTCCATACGTACTCAATCCGTCTATAGACTCTGTTATTATATAAAGAGTCGGTTTGTTTTTCACTTCATCATCGTCATCACAAGACTGTAACAAACTAATAGACAAAAGTAAAAGCCATATATACGCACTCGCCATCTTAAGTGACTTGGGCAAATGGCATGAAATATATTCTTTCATAATTTATCGCTTTCAAATTAGTAATCAATTGTTGCCGAGAAAAAACGGGTGTACCCTAACAAATCCATATAAGATGATTCTCTGTTGAAGACACCGGAATTAATTAACTGTTTAACGGGCTCGCTGTCAGAATAATACCGAAACCCCATTTCATACATACCCGGATTGTCACCGGCTTTCGCTATACGTTCGGTTTCACCACAGTAGTATCCACCTTTGATGCACGAATCCATCATCCTGTAATAATCACTATAATACTCGAAAGAGTAACGCAAGTTTTCTCCTGTCGGAGCTGTGTACGCAAACAAATCCAAACCATTGTTATAACACATCCTGGCATTCACAGACAACAATGTCAACGTTAAATGAGTATATTGCAGCCCTTTCAACGGTGCCGTGTCATGACGATAGCGATCGTAGATTTCGCCTTTCACAGGGATCGGAGCTCCTGCCTTTTCTCTTGGACAAGGAGTATCGCCATCCATAAATATACATCCGGCCAATAATTCATATACATCCCTCGGATTCGATGGATCATCTATGGCAAACTGAATCAATTCATCATTATCCGTTACCAGACCGAGCATCAAGAAACCCATCGTATGGGCTACGACATGATTCTGATAATACTGCTTGTTAAAATAATCATTATTTTCCCATTTCTCCAGACTATTCATTCCCTCTTTATAGATGACCTGAAACCAATCAGTTATAATCTTTTTCGTTTCTTCATCCATGACATTTTCAGCCAACAACATATCATAGGCACAGAACATCGGATACATTCCCCTGGTGAGATACATGGCACTACCCGCATCTGCCACATAGGTGATGTTTTGGCATGCTTCGGCCCAAGCCTTTATAATCTCAATTGATTTTTGAGCGTATTTCTTATCTTGTGTGAACCAATAAGCCATAGCTAAATCGCGGGAGTTTGACCCGGGAGCATAAATAGCTGAGATAAACTGGGCGGGATCTTGTCCCGTATAAGGACTAGCCGTATAAGTAAGAGCCTTATTACAACGACTCATCAAGTTATTGTAAGTTCGGGTTATGCTCGCCGAACGGCTATCCTCAATCATACTTTTGATATTCAGCAATTCTTCTTTTGTATAAAGCAGAGAAGGATGTCTATGCTCGATATTAATCGTTTTTATAGATTGCACCACCTTTATTATTTCAGTATTACTTCCGCAAACAATTGAAAGTTGACCAACACGATCCTTCTCTGATGTGTTTTTATCTACACTGATTCTGATAATGGCGTTCCCATTCCCTTCTGTCGGAGTCGCAAATTTTATCCATGCCACATCCGACGAGATAGTCCATTTATCATAGCAGATGAATTTAATCAATTCTTCTCCGCCCACATATCCTATCTTGACAGAACTATCCGATACCATAGATATTTCTGTATTTTTTGCATCATCATTGCATGCCAAAAGCATCTGCGCCAATAGCAATAATGTCAGAATGACTGAATGCTTATATTCTAATTTCATAATCTATTTCATTTGATTGTTTACATTCTTACTCCATATAAAATACTTCTTCCAATGGAATACTGACTGGTGAATTGTCCGGATTGACTTCCATTATATCCGCCATATAGTCCCACCATCGTTTCATTATCTCATTCTCTCCCATATCTTGCGAACCTGCACCATTGTTTTTTTGCACAGCATACAATATATTCGTTTCTTTATCCCAAAATATAGAATAGTCAGAGACACCGTTAGCTTTCAAAAGCCTTACTAACTCAGGCCATATTTCACTATGCCGTTTTTGATACTCTTTTTCAAATCCGGCTTTCAGATACATTTTAAATGCTTCTCTTTTCATCGTTTACTCAATTTGTTTATAACTAAGACCAAATGCAAATCACCAACCCGGATTATTCGGTTTCAAAGCTGGATTTCGCTGAATTTCTTCACTGGGGATAGGCCATAAATAATCCCTGTCGGTAAACTTGCGCGTGAAACGAACTTCTCCGGTAAAATCTTTCTCTTGCCGATTATTCAAGTATTGCACGGCCAGCCCCCAGCGTCTCAAGTCACTGAAGCGATGCCCTTCACCGATAAGTTCCACCGCACGCTCCTTCATTATACGTTCGAACATTTCTTCCTTTTCAGTTACTTGCAACCACACCGGGCCACTATTCAGTCCCGGCATTTTGGTGGACTGCCTGTTTCTTACCTTATTCAATTCAACGACAGCTTTATCCAGTTGATTGTCTTCATTATAAGCCTCTGCCAGCATCAACAATACATCTGCAAAACGAATGATGGGAAAATTAATAGGAGTATGATTACGATTCGTAATTGCTCCTCCCATATCTTCAATAGGAACAAACTTACGGTAAAAATAAACATTCCACCCCCTGTCATTCTGTATAAAACCATTAGCCACGGTTGTTCCTGCTGCAATAGCGTACAACTGTCTCTTGGCTCCCGTTCCTACAATATAGCCATTATAATAAGAATACGGCACTATCAGGGATTGCATCATTCTCGGATCCCTGCCCCTATAGATATCACCTAATAATGCCGTATCCGGTATGGTTTCCAGTTTTTGCTTCGAGGAGTTCAATGTAGCCAGAAAAGCATTTTTCTTCACTGCATCGCTTTCATTATATCCCGGGATATGGTTATTCCAATCGAAGGGCTTGCCATCCTTCTCCTCATACATATCTGCCAATGTTACGGATGGCATACAGGTGGCCCGACCTCCTCCATAAGAGCCACGCGTTCCATATAAAGTGCACAATGGCATTCCATACAAATTATCAGTAGTACCTTTATTCTGAATGGCAAATATAGTTTCATTATCATTCGGAACCGGCCCTGCCGAAGTGAACAAGGTTGAATAATCCGGATACAATTTATAACCATACTGATTGGTTTTATTATAGACAATCTCCTCAAAATCTTCAATCGCTTTCTTCCAATTCTTCGTATACAGATATGCCTTTCCACGCAAAGCATAAGCCGCCCCTTTAGTTGCTCTGCCATAATCAGATGCATCCCACGTGAGAGGAAGATTCGTTACGGCAAATGTCAGGTCTTTAACGATGAACTCCCACACTTCTTCTCTGGAGCTACGAGGCAACAACATTTCATTGAATGATTCGGAAACTTCCCAACTTTCATCGTAAACAGGTACTCCCCCGAAAAAGTCCGCCAGATGAAAATAATACAATGCCCTCAAGAAACGGGCTTCACCTAGAACATGATTCTTTACCGTCTCGTCAATGGCCATGCCCGACACATTCTTGATAACTGTATTGGCACGTTGAATGCCATCATAAGTATCTTGCCAATTCTGCACAAGAAAATCATAGGCACCGTTATAAGTCCCTTGCTCAACCGGACCGCCAGGCCCCTGAGCAATATCAGAATAAGTATCAAATAACGGCATATATCCATATGCTCCGTTATTCTTCAACTGGGCATATACTCCCATCACTCCCGACTTGGCATCAGCCTCTGTTTTCCAATAATTGCCTTGAGCCACTTTATCGTAGGGAGCCACATCCAAATCATAACAGCTGCTCAATCCCACTATAAGGGAAATTGCTGCAACAATATATTTTGTTGTTTTCATAATAATAGTTTTTTAAAATACCACATTTACACCTACCGTCACTTGTTTCATCGTCGGATAAGTTGTTCCATTTATTTCCGGATCGATACCTTTGTAAGAAGTAAACGTCAACATATTCTCCAAACTCGTATATATACGAAGCTGTGATATATCCAGCCTCTGAAGGAGTTTCTTCGGAAGTTTATAACCAACCTGAACATTCTTCAAACGCAAATACGATTTATTATGTACCCAGAAATCACTCGGCTGAGTATTCTTTGTATCCAAGTTGGTAAGTAATCTCGGATATTTGGCATCGGTTCTCCCTTCTCTCCAGGCACCTTCGGCGATTTCCTTGTTTATCACACTTCCGTAATCAATACATCCTCTATAGAACTTATCTTGCCAATACCTTTTTATCCCGGCATTGCCCTGAAACAAACAGGCAAAATCGAATCCATTCCACTCTGCTCCGAATGAGAATCCATAAGTGAGACGGGGAGCGAGACCATGTCCTACCGCATATTTATCATTGTCATCGATGATTCCGTCACCATTGATATCTTTATATAAGAAATCTCCTTTTTGCGGGGTTCCATACGAGGCGAACGGATTGACACGTTGTCCGGTAGCAGGATCAATGGGGGCATCCTTAATCATTTTCTCGACAAATAACATATCTTCATCTGTTTGAAGAATACGGTCGACAGCCAACACATATTGGATATTGATAGGATATCCTTCCTGAATCATATTCGTTCCCGTTATCGATCTTTCTTCTCCCTTGAAACGGGTCACTTCATTGTCTATGAAGGTAAAATTACCTCCCACAAAATAATCGACCTTTCCAATCTTATGATTCCACTTCAAGTTCATCTCGATACCTCTGTTTCTGACTCTCGCGGCATTCTGTGTAGGAATGGACGCATTCCCGACAAGTAACGGTGCCGGAAGGTCGATAAGAATATCACGAGTATCTTTATTGAAAAGATCAATCGTTCCATCCAGTCTCGAATCGAAGAGGTTGAAATCAAGCCCGATGTTAGTAACATAGGTCGTTTCCCAGGACACCATAGCATTGGCCAGTTGTGTTTGCGCCAATCCTTGCATGACAGCATTTCCCAAGATATAATTATCCTTGTTGTATACAGACTGGTATTCATAGTTATCCACAGCATTATTACCCAACGCTCCCCATGAAAGTCGCAACTTCATCATATTGATCCACTTGACAGGCTTCAGGAAATTCTCCTCTGACATGCGCCAGCCTAAAGAGAATGAAGGAAATGTTCCCCATCGATGATTCTTATGGAAACGGGAAGAGCCATCGTGACGTATATTTCCTTCGAACAGGTATTTATCCGCCCATGACAAATTGATTCGCCCAAAATAAGAACGCATCACCCAGTCGGTTGCCGCCCCACCAGTTTCCGAATCACCGGTAGCACCATTTATTACAGAGAGATTATCAGCAAGAAGATCATAGCGTTTAGCTTCAAACCATTTCACATTATCTTTCTCCTGACTGGCTCCTGCCAGCACTCCTACATCCAGTTTATCAAAGAATGTTTTTTGAAAACGCGCAACTACATCCGCTACATGATGTGTGTTTGTCCAATTCTTGTTCCTCACATATGTTTTGCCCGCAGCCAGTTGTGTTATCGTATTGGTTTGAAAACTCCAACGGTCAGCATAAACGGGAGTTTCTTCTTCTTGTGTATTATTACGACGGTAGGTATAGGATGCTTCTATATTCAGGCCTTTGAAAACTTTTATATTCCCCCAAAAACGGGAAGTAATGTTATTAACTTCTATATTTCCCTGATACATGTTCAAGTGATAAAGAGGACTCTGTATCTGTTGGTTCTCCTCCGGATTTTCAACAGCTCCATACCTGCCGTCGGGATGACGATAAACAATACCCGGATTAGCTATCGTATTGAATAATGAACTCATATATTTAGACCCCATCTCAGCATCTGATTTGAGCCCGCTGATATTCATACCCAACGTTATCCAAGGTTTCAGTTCTGCATTCACATTAAGGCGGGCTGAAAATCTCTCATAGGCCGAATTCTCCACAATCCCCGGATTATTCAGATAGGCAACAGAGCCGAAAGCTTTCAATTTCCGGTTTCCAACCGAGAATGATAAATTATGATTAGTAGATACCCCGGTTGAAAATATTTCATCTGCCCAATTTGTGTTTGGATATAGATAAGGCTCATCAGGATGTACACGCCATTCTGCTATTTTCCGCTCCGAATATACAGGCATTGCACTAGGATCAACATTATATGCCGCCTCATTGTAATATTCCATATAATCTGCATAGTTATTCACAGTCTTAATCGTATTGGAAGGCTTTTGAAATGAAACATATCCATTGTAAGAAATAGATGCCTTACCCTCCGAACCTTTCTTAGTGGTTATAAGAATAACCCCATTAGCAGCTCTTGAACCGTAAATAGCTGATGAAGAAGCATCTTTCAATACGGAAATAGATTCCACATCCTGTGGATTGACTTCATTGATATTACCTTCCGCACCATCAATTATAACAAGCGGAGAAGAGTTATTCAGTGTCCCCTGCCCTCTGACAAGCAATGTAGCTCCGTCATTATCAGGACGGGCCGAACCTTGATTGACATATAATCCGGAACTCAATCCGGCCAAACCTGCCGACAGGCTTGTCATCGGACGGCTTTCGGCCTGTTCTATCAGATTCACAGTAGATACCGAACCTGTTAAATTCACTTTTTTTTGGGTGGCGTAGCCCACTACGACAACTTCCTCCAATGTCTTACCGTCTTCTGTCAAAATAATAGTTGCCCCATTAGCCTTTGATGCTTCCATTTCCTGCAGAGTATATCCTATATACGAGAATAGGAGTACATCTTTCGCTTGTGCCTTTATGGAGAACAAACCATCCATATCAGTGACGGTACCAGTCTGTTGCCCTTTAATCCGAACCGTAGCTCCAATCATGGGCTCGTTGTTTCCATCCACCACTTTTCCGCTTACATTCAATGGTGACTGTGCCCAAATACCACATAGAGGTATCATGAGCGTGAACATAATCATACAAAATGAATATATTCGTTTACTGATGTCTTTCTGTCTCATAGATATTGATTATTAAAGATTATTTTATTCAATACAACGTCCGTGAGTAAGCAATACCGGACCTAACAAATGTAGTTTTCGAGAAGCACGTTCATTTTTACGTAAAACCTCATTAAAGATTTTCTCTTCAGGATAACGCGCATGTGCCACTTCCCATAAAGTGAAAACAGCCTGGTCATTGTGATTAATCCAGGAATCCTCCCCCTCATAAAATCCTCCTTTTATAGAAGCATCTTTTACAATATAGAAATCAGCATAAAATAGCAGAGGAAGCTTAATATTCTCACCTGCAGGTGCAACATAATTATAAAGGTCAAATCCGTTCAGTCGCCCCATTTCCGCTGTTATCATCATCAAATTGGTTGATAATCCGACATATTGCAATGCCCTGTTCGGTTTTGTGGTATATCCGTGGTGAGTCAGAACGAAATGCCTGTACCTGTCCATTATTTCTCCATCATGAGTGGGCCAACTACCCGGTTCACCAATATAAGGGGGCTGTCCATTCATCAGAATCATGCCTTCAATCACGTTCTTTGCATTGCGCGGATTCTTTTCTCCATCGTACGCATAGTTCACCAGCTCATTATCACGAAGAATGATACCGATAGACATGAGACCTACCACTTCTGCCACAATGTGATTCTGATAGTACTGTTTTCCAAAATAGTCGTTTTCATGCCATCGTCTGGCTCCCTCCTTTATATGGGGAAGTAATATCCTGAGCCAGTCTTTAAATTGCTTTTGCTTTTCTTTATCAATCAGGTTGTCCGCACAAAGCAAATCATAAGCATACAAAAAAGCAAATATTCCGCGGGACACTAACATTCCGGTATTAGGATAGAATTTATCGGGATCAAAATAAGCGCCTGCCACATCCTTAGGCGATGACCATTCATCAATAATTCCGATAGCCTTACTTGCATAGCGCCTGTCCTTGGTTATCTGATAACCAATCGCTAAATCACGAGCCGCTGATCCATCACGTATTGCCGCATTATAAAATGACATACTGGCATCTCCCCGATAAACTTTCGTTTTCCATTTTTCATCCGCATAACCATCAATCTCGTTTTTCAGACTCTCCCAGGCAGTTTTCCAAGGCTCAATACCCGAAAGAGCATTTCCACGCATTAAATCAATATCCTCATTCGATAAAATAAGGCGGGGATGTTCCTTCTTTATCTTTACAGAATTGCTCCGGGCGAAAGATTGCACTACAACGACAGTTGTCAGTAACAATAGAAACTGTATCTTCATCAATTTGTTTTTCATATAGTAATGATTTTAATTAGTAACTCTATTCTTTCAGACACATGGCCCTATATCTCATTAATGCTTCCACAAAATAATAATCGGCATAAGTCAAGGGCACATCCACCTCACTATCCTGTGGCAAGAAACCTACGCTATGTTTAAGTATAAAATTAGTATTCTCCCCCGGTTTTGCCAGATATTCGTCCGATGCCAATGTTCTAAGCTGTGTTTCAGCGACAGCGACATAACCTTGCCCGGTTGCCTCATCCACATAGCCCGACAGTTCCAATAAGGCAGACGCCATAATGGCGGCAGCCGAAGCATCCCTCAAAGCATTCGGAATGTCAGGGTCGTCAAAGTCCCAATAAGGAATCTTATCCTGCGGCATCTTCGGGTGATTAAGAAGGAAACCGGCAATATGTTTTGCCTGTTCCAGATAACGCGGTTGTTTCGTCTCCCTATACATCATTGTATATCCGTATAATGCCCAGGACTGTCCCCTGCTCCATACCGATTTGTCAGCATATCCCTGCCACGTACATTTCTGAAGCGCATTTCCGCTTATCGTGTCATAGTTCACCACATGATAGCAGCTATAATCCGGTCTGAAATGATTCGCCATTGTCTTGTCGGCATGAGAGATTGCCATATCGTAGAAACGTTTGTCACCTGAAAGCTCCGTTGCACGACAGAGCAATTCAAGGTTCATCATATTGTCAATGATTACGGGAAACTGCCAATGTAAAGTCCCCGGATGGCTCCACGAGCGCGTGCATCCCACTGCGGAACGATAGCGGGTAGATAACGACCGGGCTGTCGTTGTGATTATATCAATGCAGGAAGTGTCACCCAGCAACCGGTATTTATTCCCGAAAGAACAGTTAATCATGAAGCCGACATCATGATTATCCTTATTATACTTCTGAATCTCGACTCTGTCACTCATCCTTGAAGCCATCTCCTTCAGTAGCCCGTCTCCAGTATATTCATATAAGTACCAAAGGGTTCCGGGATAAAAACCGCTCGTCCAGAAATAAGAGTCCGAGGTTTCAAGCCCGCCGTTCTTATCTACCGAACGGGGTAACATCTCCGGAATAGAATCCATGACAACATACATATGCTTATATTGTTCCACCGCCCTGTCCAAGGCATAATTGACAATGTGTTCCATAGAAGGTTCCGGCGTTGTCACACATCCTGATACCATAAAAGAGAGCAGGCATATCACCATATACTTTTTCATATTCTTTTGTTTATAATTTGAGGTACATTAAAAATAAAGATTCATTCAAAGACTTTCGTTCGTCAACAAGAGCAAAAGTAGGAGATTACGGGAAGCAACATTGGATAAAAAAGTTCCAAAGGTTCTATAATTTTGTTCATATCCCTGTTACAAACCCTTTTTTGTTTCATTATCTCAAAAAATAACGATACATTTGTAATTATTGAACCTGCCATCAGATATAAGATGCATAATAAATAGTCCCCCACTATATGAACCCTCAAGATGAATTTCAAAATTAAATATAGGAAGTTCCGAAAACAATAGAAACTTTATTAACGCTTTTAATATATGGCTGAACACAACAGACTGGTTGCTATTATATTTATGTTGGTTGCATACATCTCATCCGCCGTCGCGTCCGAAACGGCAAACTTCCAGCATTTGTCACTCAATTCCATGTTTCCCCAAATAACCATCAACGGGCTCTATCAGGATGAATCCGGTGTCTTGTGGATTGGTACTAAAGATGGCGTGAAGAAGTATAACGGAAATTATATCGAGTCCGTCAACTTCATGGGAATGAACAACTGGATACAATCCAACCTCGTTCCGACAATCTGCGGGGACAAGAATGGACATCTATACATCAATACGGATTACAGCATCATTGAATATGACCTGATAAAAGAGGAAAGCCGCATCATATTCAGCCAGCCGAACACACAGATATTACCATCCATCGCTTTCAATTATGGTGTCAACTCATTATGGATTGGCTTGCTGGACAGTGTCTATAATTATAAGGAAGGCATATGCCGGGCCAAATATAGAATTGACAACAGCAACCTGAGTATCTCATCATTGAAAGAAGCATCTGACAAGCTACTATATATCGGAACCAAACATGACGGTGTATTTACCATTGACCTATCGGGCAGGCAACAGAAAGTTCTGGCCACCCGCAGTGAAATTATATCAATAAACGAAGATAGCCGGAACAACATTTGGGTGGGTACACTGAACGAAGGATTGTTCAAACTGACTCCGTCAGGAGATATCATCCAATATACAGAACCAGTCTTGGCCAGTAACTATGTAAGGACGGTATGTGAAGATAACAATGGGAATATCTGGGTAGGAACCATGCTGGGACTGAACGTCATAAACCCACAAACAGGTGATATCGGTTTTTACGGTCTGGAGAAAGAAGGCAGTGCGGGACTGAGCAACCTCTCTGTCTGGATTATTATGAAGGATGACCAAGGTACGATGTGGTTCGGCACTTATTACGGTGGTCTGGACTACTACAATCCACACACCGATATCTTCGAATACAATAATCTGAAACTGGGGCATGCCGGCATCGGGCCTGTTATCAGCAAAATCATAGAAGACAAGACAGGAAGACTATGGATAAGCACGGAAGGCGACGGACTAGTATCTTACCTGCCCGCAACCAATGACTATGCCTATTACACGAAAGAGAATCATACAATATCCCACAACAACGTCAAGACTTTGTATTATGATGGTACATCCAATACCATATGGGTAGGCACTCATCTCGGCGGACTTTGCAGCTACTCAATTGACCAAAAAAAATTCAGGCATTTCACCATTGACCCGACCGACCATACCAAACGCTCGGAAATCGTTCAGGCCGTCATCCGCCACAAGAATATCTTATATCTGGGGACACTCTCAGGCGTATATTATATGAACCTGGAAGATTACAGCATCAAGAAAATACATTCCCTTGACAAATACATCTATGCCGTAAATTCACTAATGATAGACAAACAGGACAACCTGTGGATTGGGGGAAATAACCTGTGTTACTACAGCATCAAGCAGAACTATGTACGTAACCTTGACAAATATCTCGCCCAAATCACCGCTTCTTCAAAGAATACCATAACATCTCTTATTCAAGACAACGATAATCGTGTCATAGCCACCACACTAGGTGCAGGTATTCTCATTTATCATCCGATGCAAGACAAGCTCGAACAGATAAACAGCAAGAATAGTAATCTCGACAGCGATTATCTGAGTGCTGTTTATCCCTTATCCGGCCACCAGCTTCTGGTCACCAGTTCAAACGGCTTGTCCTATATCGACCTCAATACAAAAAGAAGCTACAATTATAAATCACAGAACAAGTTCGTCCTTCCATCAATGATTCCAGGCGACATTATGAAAACCAGTGACAACCGTATCGTCATGGGGGGAATAAACGGTCTTGCCATTATTTCCGAAAACAACCTGTTTCCGGAAAGCCTGCCCGCCAAAATGTTTTTCTCCAAACTATTCGTTAACAACAAAGAAGTATCGGCAAACGATTCTTCACGGATATTACCCCAGTCTCTTTCCGCAACAGACCACATCAGGCTGAAACATCACGAGAATAATATATCCGTTGAAATCGGAACCAATGACTTCGTCAATCTCGGACAGTCCAAATATCAATATAAACTGGACGGATATAACCACAACTGGATTGAATTCCTTCCCCAGAAATCAATCAACTACATGAACTTGCCTTATGGAGATTACATGTTAAAAGTCAGAAACATCTCTTTTAAAGATGAAGCCGAACTTAATGAAATCAGCCTTGGAATCACGATCGTTCCTCCGGTTTATGCCACTTGGTATGCTTATCTCTTATATACATTACTGATATTATCCGTCATTGTCAGCATCGCCTATTTTTACCGTTCCAAGTTATTGCTAAGAAACTCACTGGAGCTTGAAAGACGGGACAAACTGCAAAAAGACGCGATAAACGAATCCAAAATGCGTTTCCTCGGAAACATATCCCATGAATTAAAAACACCTATCGCATTGATATCCGGTCAACTGGAACTTATCCTCATGTCCAATTATTCATTGCCGACCATCCAGAACAGCTTGCGTGAGGTGCACAACAGGGCTGCCAAAATGGGGACTCTGATAAACGAACTTCTCGACTTCCTGAAATACAACAAGGAGAATTTCTCATTAAGAATCAGACATCAGGACATAGTCCTATTTACACAAGAGATATACGATTCTTTCGTCAACTATGCCGAACTAAAGAATATACATTTCAATTTTGTGTTCGACCAAAAGAGCCGGTACACATGGTTTGACGAAGTTCAGCTACAAAAGGTATTCAATAATATCCTGTCGAATGCCTTCAAGTTCACTCCGGAGAACGGGACGGTTGAGATAAGAATAACCTCATCCGGTTCGTCTGTAACAATAACTTTCACCGATTCCGGTATCGGAATCCCCAAGGATATGACCGGACGAATCTTTGAACGTTTCTTTCAAGTAAACAACCCCGTGAACAGGGAATTATCCAATACCGGAACCGGCATAGGGCTATCATTGTCACTCAATATCGTGAAAGCCCATCACGGACAAATAACGGTGGAAAGCGAAGAAAACAAGGGCAGTTCGTTCATTGTTGAACTGCCTATCGGTAAGGAACACTTTAAGGAAGACAAAAATGTCACTATCATAGAGGACTACGGAAACAAGGAAATAATCAACAACAGCATAAGCATAGAAAGCGAAGAAGAAAATCTGGTAAATTTCTATATATCTATTGTAATACACTAAAAATCAATATTATATAAAATTCATATTGCTTTTAAGAAACAAATTAGAAACAAAACTGTCTTTTTTGATAATTCTGTGTTTTTTTCTTTTCATTTGATTTCATTCTTTGCACTTGGTAACATTTGAGTGTCTCGACAAGCAGACTTCCGGCTCAAACATCCCCTTGCAAAATCGTCTGACTTTCCCAATATCTAATTTTGCAGCCAAAAGAAAAAACACATTATATGGTTCAATGGCGACAGGATAATGCAAAGATACAACTTTCCATCAATAGGCAGTCACATTTTCCTGCCCAAATACAGTTTAGTTTAATTTAGCCTATATATAGAGCTAATAAACCAAACTAAACTGGATTTCGATGCCTCAATCAAACCACCGAAGAACTCTCTTATCCCTTTTTATTTTTTCGCTGCACCCCTCTTTTATACGGGAAGCATCTTCTGACACTCCGCACACCGACTTTCGGCCTTCCTGATAAGAATTATGTCGCGAAGGTATATGTCATGCCACATTGTTCACAAGGTCAAGTCTGCCGATTCTTACCAAAATCTCCACCTCGGTTTCACTGAGGTTGTATTTTGCTGCGAAACCTTGCCGGAATGTTCCATGACACCTTTTGTTGCGCCAAAATTTTATCAAGCCCGAAAGTAGCGGATGCTACCAGAGGGAAGAAAAAAAACTTAAAATATTGAGATTATGGCAAATTACGCAACAAACAATTTCTTCGCACAGACGGAGAACGAAAAAGACCTTATTACGATTGAGCAGTTCATAGAAGAGAATTTCTGTGATAGCTACATTGCGAGACATGGACAATGTGTCGAGAGTGAATTTTACTCTAAATGGGAATGTCCTCAAAAAGAAATGGATGAATTGATTGCCTTGCTGGAAGCACCTAAGCGAATTTACATTCGCATACATTCTTATGAGCTTGCGAATGAGTATGTGAGCTTCAGGACGTTTTCAAATGGAGTTTGGAACATCAAATAAAGACAGGTTTATGTACGAGAATGAAGAACAGTCCGACATCATAGGTAAGAGCTGCACCTTGCTTACCCCGTACAAGGGTTATACAGAGGGAACTGTTGTCGGCGACTATGGGGACAGAATCATTGTCTCCCTAACCAGCGGAAAAGAAATATCCGAATACCGAGATGAAGTAATCATTTATGAATAATAAGAATATACTTATGACACCGATAGCAAACAAATTTGTCCAGTGGGAAGTGCCTGCACTGGAGACATTGCGGAATAGCCGTGCGTACAAACTTCGTGAGAGCCTCAATAATGGAGGCAAGTTGAGCCGTGAAGATAAAAATTGGATAACCCGCAGCGTGAAGGAAAGCGTTTATTTCAAGCGAGGAATTGCCTTAAATGGCTATCACTTCGATTTCTCGGATGTCCTTAAGCGGTATTTTGTGAAACAACATGGGTTCATCTGTGAGTATTATGCCATTGACAAGACTGCATTAAGGTCAATATTGTACGGCAGAATAGATGACATTGTAGAATTAAAATAAGACAGGAATATGTGTGTATCAAGGTCATTTTCTCAATACGGCGTATTGGGAATATGTACCTTCGATACTTTTTATCATGGCTATTTTCCGGGGGCAGGGCTTCCTTTTTTATTTTCTTTTGGCTGCATACCCTTTTATATCACATTCCATTCGCAAAAAAGCACCCCTCATGCTTTTGCCCGCAGGGGGCATTCCTGCCCGCTTTCCTGCCTGCCTCCTGCTTCCCATTGCAGCCGGAACAGACGCCTGCCGGATGCTTTGCGCAAAGCCGGCTGTCGAACTTCCGGTCATGACCCTCCACGCAGGGCTTTTTGGCCCGCCATTGGCTTCTTTTTTCCGCTTCAATGTCAAGCGGGTGTGGCTGGCCTGTCGACTTCATGCCGGCACTACGGGGAGAATATGCCTGCTTGCGCCTTGCGGACACGTCCTTCCGAAGCCCGTCGCTTCGTGTTCTACTTTTTCACTACTGCTTTTGGCCGAAGTCACAATCATTTTCCGCCGCAAAGATAGTATGCGGTCGGGAGCGGCTTGACAAGCCTTGACCAATGCACAGCTGTACAAATCTTCCTTTATCGGGCCTGCGGTTTTGGGAGACCAAAAATAAAGAGTATTTGCTGGCAGTCCTTGGTGCATCCCTTTGCGGCACCTACTTTTTGGGGCATCGTAAAATTGATTTGTTTAACTTCTAAAAGCATTGAATTATGAAAAAGATTGAGAACACATTCACAGTGACAGGTTTCGTAGGTAAGGACGCTGAAATCCGCAGTTTCACCAGCGCAAGTGTAGCACGTTTCTCCCTGGCCGTAGGCCGTCAGGAGAAGTCCGGTGATCAGACCAGCCGGATATCCGCTTTCCTGAATTTTGAAGCGTGGCGCAAAAACGATAACAAAGGGTCTTTCGACTACCTGTCCAAAGGTACCCTGCTTACCGTGGAGGGCTATTTCAAGCCCGAAAGATGGACAGACAAAGACGGCATCGAGCATAATAGCATCACGATGGTAGCCGTCAAGTTCTACCCGGCAGCGGAAAAGGAGGAAGCTCCTGCGGAGCCGGCAGCGAAACCGAAACGGGGCAAAAAATAAACTCCTGCTTCCCGGTCAAAAGCGGCCTTCGGGTCGCTTTTCTTATGCTCATTGTTATTCTCTTCGAGCCTGTTCCTTTTATACTGCATCCATGCCGGTCCCGCCGTCCATTGATTTTCCTGTGCAAAGTTAAGCCGGGCGGGAACCGTCAAGGCGCGGCTACATTTGTGGTTAACAACCATCAACTCGCAGGCTCGTCAATACTTCTTGAACACAAATGCAATCGTCATGGACTGTCCGCTTCCTCCTTGCCTTGTTCCCTCCTTTCCGGCTTGTATCCTGCACATAAAATCAAATCCCGTCGGAAGAGGCGAAACCTCTGAAGAGAGGGAAGAAAAACAAACAATAAAAATCATATCAAATGGAGAGAATTTACAGCTTCAAAGGATGGGTAAAAGCAATCATCGACAATGAAAACGCAGAAGTTCTGTGTCAGTTGGAAGAAAATGGGGTCGGCAATATAGGGAAAGAGACTCTGGTTGAAATGGCGAAAGCGCAATTTGAACACTGGAAAGAGTTTTGCCAACTACTTGACACAGAGAGTAGAATAGCGGTGCATGTTTGTGTATACGGCAATGACATTCTACCCAACGGCTTGCTTTGCCGGAAAGAGCACGAATGTGTCTATAGGGACTTCGTTAAAATTGAGCCGCACAGGAAGAATATTAACTTATAAAATTAAAAGACATGAAACAGGTTATTTGGTCGAGCGAGGACAGGTTGGATGACAATGCAAGAGAAAGATACCAGGAATTTCAGCGTGAGGTGCAAGATGACAACACTTACATTGTCAGTGATGAAGAATGGGCGGACGAGGTGTACGGCTATTTGGATGACGAACGGCATAACTTGAACAAGCACATTGACGGCGTTATCATGGTGTTTGCCGATTTAGGGCTGTGGTATGGCCGGAGGCAAGGCTACCAAATACTGGGCAGCAATATCGCCGACATATTGCACTCCCAATGTGATGAAGCCGAGTGGTACGGTGACGGCTACAATATTCGGGGACGCATGATTCACCATGACGGAACAAACTATGTTTTGTACCGTATAGCCAAAGACTGGGACGAAGCGGAACGCATTGCCGCCAAAATCTACAGTGGGGAAATCGACGAGGAAGGTTTTCGCCGGAGAACCCGCTCCCTCTATCCGTATGTTGCCGATGTTTACGGCTGGAAGACCAGAAACCGTAAAAAAGTCCCGTAAGAATGAAAAACATGCAATGGATGCCACAACCGTCTATGGGATGTGTTGCGGCATCTTTCTTTTATTCTGCGTGAAAGGCCCTTTTGCGGACCGGGCAACCTGTTCTATTTCGTCCGGACTAACCTTTTATATATACCTCTTTTCCCTTTTCTATTATTTTCTGTTCGCCTCTATAATCCGGACCGTAAGCCGTCTATTGTTTCTGCAAATTTCGATTGCCGCCTGTCGGTCCGCTCAAGGACCTCCTTGTTTGCTGGCGAAAAATCTTCCTCACCGTCTCCGCTGGCGAGCGTATTTTTCGCAGCATCCTTGTTCTTGGACTGGCCGCCAATCCTCGGGCAGAAAAATAAACAGCCTTCCGGTACAGGATTGTATCAGAGGGAAAATAAAAAATCAAACTTAAAATTGAAGTATTATGACATTCAGAGAATTTATGAGCGAGAACGGTTACACGGTACAGACAACCTTTTGGGAAGATTTCACAATAGCCGACCTGTTTGGGCTTTCGGCTATCCGGGACACATACAACCGTGCTTTCAAGGAGTGGAATGAGGACTACAAGTTTCTGACCGAATTGGTATTGGTTCTCAATCACAAGATTTGGCAGCATCACAAGAGCCGTCCCGAAGTTGCAGCACTTTACAATGACCTATGGAAGCAGGCAGACCTATACGCGGTTGAAAATCTGAAAGATGACGAGTTGAATTATTTTTTTGAGGTAACGGATTAAACAGATATTAAAATAGAAAAGATATGACAAAAGAAGAGGTTTTACAGCATGACAAGAAGTTCCGCTATATGCTTTTGTCCCGAATGCAGTCGGATTGCGAGTATTATCTGAACTATGGCAACAGGAACCCAAAACGCCTGTGGGCTGGCGATGAACAGCGACAAATCGAGTACATGATACAGTTGCATGACAGTTTCAAGGAGGACGAGAAACCGCAGTGGCTTTCGCTTGATGAAATTCTCGATTACCAAAAGAGAATGTTTGAGCCTGTCGCTTGATATGAGAGATGCCGCAGCCGCCTCGATGACGGTTGCGGCATTTGATGATGACTTTTTGCTACTGCAAATCCCTTTTATAATATCATGGCTTCGACACCAGGAATTTTGCGGCGAGATTGTACACCTGTTTTATCTCTTTTGATGAAACATCCCACTTGTGTATTTCATCAAAGACAAGTTCAGGATGTTTCTTGCTGATGTCTTTCAGTGCATTGCCGATTGATTTTCGGACATATTCGCTGCTATCTGTTTTCCTGTCTGACAGCAGACGGATGGCGACGGACGGATGATCCTTGAAATACGGGCGGCTCGTCCACACCCGTAGTCCCTCCGAGGCTGCCCGGCGTACATTGGGATTTGCATCACTAAGCCAGTCGGTAATCAGAGGCACAGCGTTTTCATAGCCAATGGATTTGCAATGGTTGTCAAAAGCCATAGCCAAAATTTCCTGTACCTTCCAATTCTGATGTTTGCTCACAGTATTTCGCAGAAAATCCAAGGATTCGGGAATTTCATGTGCGGCATATCCAAGAAGGAAGATTCCTATTTCCTGTATCTGAAAATTATCTGATTGATATAGAGTCATCCCTATTGTATGACATTCGCTGGAAGAATGTGAACTCCGGAACTTTTCAGCTTCTGATTTGACAATCTTAAGGCAGTCCTTATCCGGGATGACCTCATTTAAATATGATATGTAATCATCCATTTTAACTGTGTATTTGTAGTTTGTTAAACATCTTCAATTTTACCGTCTGTTTCTGATGATTCTATTCAATGCCATGCGGCATAATAATTTATGAAAAGGTTTTATGAAAAAGAAGTATATCCGTCCCAAAGCATTGTGAAATTTAACGGATGTGCAGATACTGATTGCCTGCTCCGATTTTACCAGCTCGCCACACTCAATCTTGATTTCAAGAAATAGATGCCTGTCGTCTTTTTCAATTTGTATGTGATTGGTGGAGTTTTCCGTTATAAGGTCGTTAAAGCCGTTACTGGCTTTCAGCCCGAGCCTTTTTACAATTTTATTCCGGATATTGAAAAGCAACCTTACAAGAGGAGGATAGTCGGAGAAAATCATGTCGTACACCTCCTGTGCCGTAATCTGCTTTTTCGTACATACGCTTATCGAATATTTGTCTATGTAGTCCATTTTACTGTTTTTTATTGCAATATTGCACGTTTATAATTTGACAAACCATTTTCTATTCGGTTAAAAAACATTCCCCATCAATGTCTTTAATACGGATGACAAGAATACCCGTACCATTCTCAAACTGTAGAACCCCTTTGTCCGTCTCGACACTCTTGACAATCCCAGTCGCCGTATGATAACTTCCACCCTCTTTCATATCATCAGGCACAAAATAAGTAACACTAATAGTCGGCTTTTCATCCAGTGAATGCAGATACGCCAGCTTCCTGTTCAGCACTTCTGCATCGCTTTCGGACAGTTCCTGTTCCGCCTCCGTCAGCCTTGCGACCTCTGTGATGGCTGCATTGTGCCCGGTCAGGGCGGCAAAGGGGGCAAACTGGGCGGCACGGTTGTACATGGACATCTGCGGATGCCTTTCGGAAACGTGGTGCGGCAGGTCGATAATGTCGTCGTATGGATGCTTCATGCCTTGTGTCCTCCTATCTGTTCATTGCGTTCCCTGGCAGTGGCGCCCTCTTCATAATTCAGTCCTTTCAGAATGGCGTTCTTGCCGAACTGTTTCTTGATATTCAGAATGGCCGTCTGTATTTTTCGCTCCTTTGCCAGTCTTTCCTTTTCTTCCCTCTGTTCCCTTTCCAGTGCTTCGTAGTCTGTGAACAGGTCATACTGTACCGGAGCTGGGTTCTTGGCTGCCGTTTCTTCATCGACGACATGGTTCGTGGTCAGGTTGATGCGTCGCACCAACAGGTTGGGATTGACAATCCGGTCGAAAAGTTCCATGACGGCTTCTGATATGAGCCGGGCGGATGATGTCGGGCTTTCCAGGTTGGCCGTGCCATGTGCGTGCTTCGGGACTTTCCGACCATAGTAGTCGGTCGTTACCTTACCCTTATATGTTGTCCGTGCATCTTCATTGGACAGACTGGCTGTATCATAGCCGATGGTCAGCACGAGCTGGTCTGTAACCATCCTTTTGTCAAGCAGGTCGAGAGCGGCGCTTTCCGCCATTTCCCGGACTACCACACGGGCTTTCCGTACCGTGTATGGCTCCTGGAGCACCTGCCCGCTGCTGAACGAGTTCGTTGCCGGCTTATAGGCTTTTATAAATTCCATCGTGCAAGGCTCCCATCCCCAGGCATGGTCTATCAGCAGCTCTGCATTGACGCCAAACAGCTGATACAGCACCTCCTCGTTCCTGACGGACTGCCTTGCGATGTCTCCCATCGTGTAGATGCCGTATTGCTCCAGTTTGCTGGCTATGCCTTTTCCCACACGCCAGAAATCCGTCAGCGGTCGGTGCGTCCACAGCTTCCTGCGGTATGTCATCTCGTCCAGTTCCGCTATGCGCACACCGTCCTTGTCCGCCGGGATGTGCTTGGCCTCGATGTCCATCGCCACCTTGCATAAGTACAAGTTGGTACCAATCCCCGCAGTTGCCGTAATGCCGGTCTGTCGCAGCACGTCGCCAATCATTCTCCTTGCAAGCTCGTGTGCCGTAACTCCGTAGGTGGACAGATAGTCCGTTACGTCCATGAACACTTCGTCTATTGAATATACATGGATGTCCTCCGGGGCAATATAGTTGAGATATATCTTGTAAATGCGCGTGCTGTGCTCGATGTAGTAGGCCATGCGAGGCGTAGCGGTGATATAGTCCACTTCCCAGTCCGGATGAGTCTTCAGTTCAATGTCTGACACCGATTTCCCGGTCAGCCTGTATCCGTAAGATTTGCTTCTGCGCTCAGCGTTTACTTCCCTTAATCTCTGTTCGACCTCGAACAGCCGGGCCCGGCCGGGAATGCCGTATGCTTTTAGCGAAGGACTGACGGCAAGGCAGATGGTCTTTTCCGTCCGGCTCCTGTCGGCCACGACGAGATTGGTCGTGAGCGGGTCAAGCCCACGTTCCACACACTCGACCGAGGCGTAGAACGACTTCAGGTCAATAGCTATGTATGTCCTGCCTGTGTCCTGCATGTTCATCTTTCCAACGGGTTATCGGTCTCTCCGGTAATCAGACTTCCTGAATCCGCCCCACAGCCCTTTAAGGATTTTGCCTACTACCCAGAACACGGCTATAATCACCAGAATTTCCATACTCTTCTCTTTTTATATAACCATATAATTATGCACTTATATAATTATGATTTTATATAATTATATATTATAACAATATCAATTCTATAACTCATTGAGGCTCTCCTCATTCTCCTCAATGTAAGTCATTATTATTGCGGCTGCAAGCGACCTCAAAGGAATATTACGGTGTGCATTGAGCCGGATTAGTTCAAGCCGTTTCTTTACCTCTTTGGGAAGCCAGATGGCAAATCCCTGCTCGCTTATGCCGGTATATTTTGCGAGGTTTTCCTCAAAGGCTTTCTTGCCTCTCTTGCGGCGTTTTGTCTCCCTTTCTGCGGCAGGGTCGCCGTTCGCATCCACGACGGGTTCTTTATCCTTGCCTGGTGTCGTTATGCCCCGCACGATGTCGTCCAGTCCCATATTCGCAAGCGGGTTGTCTATTTCTGGTCTGCTGTTCTTTGCCATAGCCTTTATTTTTTAAGATCAAGTTCCTCGATGATTTTATTGAAAGCCGGTTCAAGCAGTTCCGTCTGGTTTTTCTCCAACGGGTACAGCGTGGAATATCTCTTTATGGCCACGCTCTGCCTCACCATCGGTGTAACGGTGCCGACCAGCCCGAGATACCCGATGGTCTGTTCCCGTTGCCGTATCTCTTCCGTCTTCCTCTCGGCCGCGTTGATTCGGTTGGGGATGAAAATCAGGCCGGCTGATGACACCGACTTCAGAGCCTTGACGAATATGCCTGTGGCGTCCACAGTGTCCGCGTCGAATGATATGGGTATTATTGCCGTATCCGCTGATTGGTAGATGTATGCCAGGTTGCGGTCGTTCAGGTTTCCCGGACAGTCTATCAGTACGATGCCCGGCACTTCTTTCAGTTTGCCCATTACCTGCACGAGCCGCTTATGGTCGGACGTGTCAAGCATCTCCACGTTCCACGGGATCTGTGCGTCCGGTGCGGCGTCCTTTTCACGTTGGCGGTGACGGAACAACGATGCCTGAAGGTCCGCATCTATCACAAATGAGGGGAAACCATGCTCTATAAGATGATTTGCGAACAAGGCACAGAGGGTCGTCTTGCCAACGCCTCCTTTGATGTTGCTGAATATGACAATCTTGTTTTTCATGTCCATGCGAATTTATGCTATATAATTCACCTACAAAGATACAAAATTATCGGCTCACAACAAAGGAAGGGCAGTTAATAATTATATATTTATGATTTTATATATTTATATAATTATATAGTTACATCTATTTCGTATCTATTTGTATATCAAATATGAAGAATGTCATATAGTGAAATTGTACAAGAATGAGTATAAGGTGATTGAATTCATTTTATATATGATTATATAACTATATAATTATATAATCACACGATAGAAGTCATTTCCGTCTGAAGGCTTTTCAACAAGGTTGTAGTAATTCAGCTCCTACTTACAACCTCGCATTTGAAGCAATCCGTTCACATCACCATTCCCGATATAAGCCAAGCATCTCCGTATCTTCTCGGCAGACCAATTCCACCATTGCAGCGTTTCAAGTTCCTGTATCACTTCTTCATCGAAACGCTTCCTTATCGGTCGGGCAGGAACACCGCCGACTATCGTATAGGGCGGCACGTCTTTCGTAACAACGGCACGGGCGGCTATGATTGCTCCGTTTCCGATGTGAACACCAGCCATTATCACCGCTTCATAGCCTATCCATACATCATTGCCTATCACGATGTCGCCTTTGTTGTTCCAAGCTGTTGCCACGTCTGATTTTTCCAAATCCCAATCCTCATAAAAAAGCGGAAAAGTGTAGGTGGATAAGGATTTCAAAGTATGGTTGGCACAGTTGAACAGGAATTTCGCACCACAAGCAATGGAGCAGAACTTTCCGATTATCAGCCGCTCGTGGTTGATAGGGTAATGATAAAGCACGTTATTCTGCTCGAAAAGCAACGGGTCGGACACAAAATCATTATAGATGGTATAATCACCCACTTCGATAGACGGGTCTTTCACAACTGCATTCAGGTACACGGTCTGCGTGTCGCCTGTGCGTGGATATATCTTTTTCATCATGACATTCAGTTTTAATAGTGTTTATATTTCAGATAACTGACAGACTGCACCCCAAGTCCAATCACGAACAAATATTCCACCGTCCAATAAACGGCAAGGGGTACATTCCAATGGCTCAATCCCCACAGATAGAGCAGGTAGGCGGTAATGGTCGTCGCCTGAAAGATGAAAGCCGTCCGTGTTGCACCTGTTCCTGTAACGGCATTCATATAGACATAGCTGGGTAAGGCAAGGACATAGTTCAGCAGCATGACCACAAACGGTAACCATGAGGTCTGCACGATAACCGGATTATCTGTATAGACACCGATAACAGACTGATGGAATATCAGAGCAAGCGTAATCAGCGGAAAGCCGATGGCATAGCCTAACCGGATTACCCTGCTGCATAACGGAAATACTTTTCCCCGTTCGTCCGCTCCAATCAGATTGCTTACCAATGAGCCCGTTGTGGCGGCAAACGAATTGACGATGACGAAAAACAGAGTGGAAATGCTTCGGAGAATGTTTGCCACGGCCAATTGCATTTCTCCCAAATGTTCTATTGCCACAAAGAACAGGAACCAAGGGGCTACGCTGATGAACGAATGGAACATACTCCAAACGGACACACGGCAGACATGGAGCAGCACACCTTTATCTAACCTACAATACAAACCATAAAGCCGTCTGTCCATTTTCCGTAAGACATGAATTGTCAGCACAGCCAATGAACACGCTTCGGCAAAAGACGATGCGACGGCTGCACCCGCTATCCCCATGTCCCAATGGAATATGAGCAGCCAGTTGCCCGGAATGTTTATCAATACGGCTGTCAGAGCCGCCATATTTAAGGCTTTTGTACGGGTAATGCCGACCAAGAAAGAGCGCAGGGCAAGGAACGGAAAAGAGAACAACAGTCCCCAAATTCGCCCATCCAAATAATCAATCACGGCATGATAAACTTCCGCAGAAGTAATCAGCCGACTTAGAATAATCGGAGAAAACAGTTTGGAGAACAGACACAAAAAGACGGCAAGTCCCGACAGGAAAAACAATCCTTGAAAGAATGCCTTTCCTGTTTCGGAATAATGCCGCTCGCCGTTGCGCCGTGCGACAACAACCTGTAAGCCCAGACTGAAACCGAAACCGAGCATATAGACAGCCAGATACCAAATCCCGGCAAGGGCGGATGCGCCCAACTCTATTTCTCCCACATGCCCCAGGAAAATGGCATCGGTGATATTGATAAGTTGTTCGATAAGGATGCTCATCATTACAGGAAAGTTGATGAGCCAAATATGCTTATATGTATAGTTCATTGTTCAACTTGATAGGATGCAACAAGTCCTGCTGCACGTGGCGGCATGACACATCGCAGGATTATGAATTTGGAATAATGGCAAAACAAGAAAGGACAAACCTGTTATAAGCCTGTCCGTTGCTGAATAGCTATGACAAAATGCTATCCGTTAAGCGCAGCTATATGCACACTTGCCATTTCATATTGGTTGAACAATCTATATCTTCTTAAATTTTCGCCTACAAAAATAGGTAAAATAAGGATATGCACATGCTTTTATGATTATTTTTTTGCACATATCTTTAATCATCTTCTTTCATTCGCTTGCTTAGCCGTTCTATCAGATGATTAAGATAAGATGTCTGGTCTTTACGTTCTTTCATAGCGATATACGCATCATAATAGCCGCCTAAGTCTATGTTGAATATGGAACTAAGATATTCCATAAACTCCTTAATCTCTATGTTGCCGTGATTTATATCGCCAGAAGAAACAAGGGCATATCCCAATTCTATCAAAGCATTCTTTTTACCTGTAAAGCGAATAGGAATCTTTGTTATAATGGTTTGCTTTTCCTCTATATAACTGTCGCATTCAAGTTTATGTAGTTTCTTATTCAAATAGATACGCAACATTTCATTGGCAAGTATTTTTGCAACCTTATAATCATATCCAGTTGAAAAGTTGGGGTCTTTATCAAATTGTGCGCTATCGGTGCATAAACGAATATCTGTTTTGCCACGTAAAAAAGTAATATTCGTCATATATAGTTGAATTAGAACGATAATATTGATAAAAATCCAAATTACGATTAAAGAAGTAAGTCAGGCTGTCCAGTTCTTTGTTAATATGATGTTTTATGACTTCATTGCTTCCTGTCGGACATTGTGTTTCAATGCGATATATCTTATAGAAATACAATAAACGTCCTAACAACTCAGGTTTTTGATTCTTGAAAAAAGATATTTCTTCTTCTTTTGATGCAAACACATAAGTTTGTAACTGGTTCTTCAAATCAATTAGAATATTCTGTAAACGATGAACCATTGAAAGAGAAGTTTCAATAATATCATAGCCGTAGAGGTCGATTTCATCAATCTCTAAATCTATTTGTGCCAATAATTTGTTTATTTTCTCTTTCATCATATTCTGTTACAGGAGGCTTATATCAGAAAGTCAGACTTATTGGGGTAAAAGATAATTGTAGAGGGATGGTATATCGTAAAAAACATTCTTATTATGCCTTACTAAATCCTGTGCAGCCATTTCAGATACTCCCCATGCGGCAGAAAGACAATCTACTCCGATTGTTTTACATGCCATAATATCAGTAATGGTATCTCCGATATATACTACTTCATAGGCAGATAAATGATAGCTTTGCAGTAACCATTTCAACGAATCCGCTTTTATGTTTCTCTCGGCACTGCCGGTCAGGATTTTGTCAAACAAAGTGTTCATATCAAATTGCTGTAAAGTGATGTCGCAGCTCTTTGACCCTTTCCCCGTTATAAGTGCCACAATAATGCCGCTTTGTTTCAAGTCGGTTATCATTTCCCGTATTCCGGGAAATGGTCGGGGACACATCTGTTCATGCAGATTTTTATAAATGGTATAGAAATCTTCTAATGCACGTTCTTTGTGTGGAGTATCTATAATACTCCCTATCATTCCTTGCTCGTTTAAGCCGAAAGTCTGTATCACATCGTCATCCGACAATTCGTGTCCGATATAAGGTGTTACAGCTTTTTTGAAAGCCCGTATGCATAAGGGGATGGTATCACCAATGGTACCGTCCAAATCAAAAGCTACTAATTTAATTTTACTCATGGGGAAGATTGATTTTACGAATAACTTTACAAGGATTTCCTACTGCCAAACTGTTTTCAGGAATAGATTTAGTTACAACACTTCCTGCACCTATTACGCTTCCCTTTCCGATAGTAACACCCGGCAAGATGATGACGCCTCCACCAATCCAGCACCCATCCTCAATGGTGACAGGTAAAGCGTAGGTATGCCGGACATATTCGATTCCATCAGGCGTTTCTACGGGGGTCAGACGTTCGTTCAATTCTATGGGATGCGTTGCTGTATAGATTTGTACGTTGGGGGCAATCAAAACATTATTTCCAATGCTGATTTTGTTGCAATCCACCAATGTACATCCTGTGTTGATGCTGACATTGTTACCGATATGGATATTACAGCCATAATCACACACAAAAGGATTGCCGACGGAAACTTTCTCACCTATGCTTCCGAGCATTTCTTTCAGGACAGCCCGCCTTTCCTCCCTGCTTTCGTAGGGCAGTGCGTTATATTTCAATAGTAACCTGTGGGTCTTTTTTTTAAACTCAATAAAGATAGGGGCATGGCAATCGTACCATTTCCCGGACAAACATTTTTTTAATTCATCGTTCATACTCATTGCTTTTAATATTTGGGGCAAAATTATACATATTTTGCACGACTTTACTGTATTATTTTTCTTTTTATCTGTATCTTTGCGTTCAAACAGCTTTCGTATGAAAAGAGAAAATCTGCACCAGCCATTTGAAATATTATTCAGTGAGTTGGACGAATCCACATTGAAAGAACACGACCATACTTTTTTTGAGTTGGTTTATATCTTGACAGGTACGGGTATTCAGTGGATAAATAACCATAAGTTCCCCTACCATGATGGACACTTGTTTATGATTACGCCGGGAGATATACATGCGTTTGACATACACACAAAAACGAAATTCGTCTATATTAAATTCAATGACATCTACATACATTCTGCGGTATTTGGTGCGGACAATATTCAACGTTTAGAATTTATCCTGCAACACGCCAATCATCAGCCGGGCTGCATCTTGCGGAACATAACAGATAAATTACTGGTGAAACCTATGATAGAAGCCATTATACGTGAATATACGAACAAACATTTGTACAGTACGGAAATCATTACGCAGCTAATCAATACCATCATTATCGTGGTTGCTCGTAATGTAGCCATGTTTCTGCCGGAAAAGTTGGATGAAAACTCAACCGAAATGTCATTGAACATTCTGCAATATATCCAATCCAATATCTATCATCCCGATAAGATTAAGGCAAAAGCCATCAGTCAGCATTTTGGTATTTCTCCAAACTATTTAGGGAGATATTTTAAGAAGCAAACCAATGAAACCATGCAACAATATATCTTGAATTATAAGATGAAGATGGTAGAAAGTAGGCTTCTGCATACAGACATGCGAATCAATGAAATCGTGGAAGAACTTGGATTTACCGATGAGAGCCATTTGAATAGACTGTTCCGTAAATACAAAGGTGTCAGCCCTACCGAATTTAGGAAAAGGAATCAACAGATGTAATTTCTCACGATTTAGTGCAAGGTGCAAGCTTATATCTATTATATATAGCTTGCACCTTGCACTAACCCCAGAAGATTTATTTTCAACGATTTGTGTATTTCAAAATAAAGCAGTATCTTTGAACCGTAGTTTTAGGCAGACAACGAACAGCCAAAAGGTGACAAAAAAGCGTTTTCTTGTAACCTAAGTTGTACCCCCTAAGGCTTTGGCATAATGATAAAGAATTGAATTTCAAGGATATTGGGGAATAGGTTCAAAAGCCTCTCTCTCCGCAATAAACATTGAAAATCAATGTTTTATAAAATAAACACCCGATTTTACACCCAAGAATGTAAAGTCGAGTGTTTTTTATTTGGAATTACCCGATTTTATTTTTGCAAGAATTGTGGTAATATCAACCCAACCGCAAGGTTTCCCTAACAACCTGTTAATTCCATGAAATTGCTATTTCATTTATCTTTAAGTAATCGAATGTTATCTTTCTTTTAATACATAAGCAGGATAATCTTTTTGTAGGATTTCCAACATTTCCCTCAAATTGACTTTGCTTTTTGGGGGATATGCACATTCCGGGTATTCACATCTTGTTTTTAATCCACTTATAAATTCTGGGTGTTACGATTTGTATCAGGCAAAGATTGGCAATACAAATAACCAGGCTTAAAACACCTAACAAAACGTTTTCTACATTGGAATATTGCTCTTGACCAGCACTTATTGCCATGACGCAATAAGGCAAACATAACACGGTGCTGACAATGGCAGGAATATATTTGCGAATGATAAAGAATTGTATAATGTGGGCAACGAAATGCAAACTGAAAGCCAGTAAACAAATATACCAGAACAACATGTTTCCTGTAATGATTGTAGCCATAGTACAAGCACTTACAATAACAAACTCCTCACATACGGCAATGCCGAATGCAGGACTTTGTAGAAAAGACAATTTTGATCGTAATGCGGGAAACCTTCGGGATAATTCTTTTTCATTCTTTTCAATCCATGCAGGTAGCATAACCATTTCCTCAAACTCATGGAGCATAAACAGGATAGGAAGCAAATATATCAATATTAAAGTCATTCCATTCTATATTTTCGTTTCAAATTCAGCAAATCAGTGTTGCTTGCTTCAATCCGCATCTTGCAATGTTGGCTTCCGCGTAAAATGGATTCACAAATGGTTACTTGGAATGTCCTGTCTTTCCACAACGACTGCAAGACATAAATGATGCTCTGCCTTGAGCATTCACAGAGCAGAGGTGTAGAGACATAGCCCCGCTTGTGCAGTTCACATGTACATTCCAGAAAATACAGGTTATAAACAGCGTCTTTCTCTACCGTTTCACATCTTACGCCGGGCTGTTCATCGGCTATGGCGAAAAACCGGTCAAGGTCTCCGGCCGCCTGTTCATACAGGTCTTTATAAACCTGAAGTGTACCGCACTGCACGCAGTTTCTACCGCACTCGCGGAAGAAAGTCTCTCTTTGCTCTTCCGACAGTTTGGCGATTCCATCCTCAAAGCCTTTGAACCAATTCGATAATTCCATAAAATTGATATTTTAGGTAATCAAACTATTATCTTTCTTTTGATATATAAACAGGGTAATCGTCTTTAGACAAACTTTTCACCAACGTGTCTGGATTTACATCCCAAAGCGTAGGAAGATACTCAAACACGGCTTTCCCCTTATCAAGATGGAAACGGACTTTGGCATCGAACGCAGCAGGCTTATAATTGCCATCTCCTGTGGAATTATCTCTATACAACAATTGGTTTTCTTGCCATTTCAGTTCTTTACCGTCAAATTGCACATCGAATATTCCGCATACTACGGCTTCCATCGTCTGATTTTGGACTGTTGTTGAGATACAGCGCATATAGCCGGTAAGCTGACCGGTGCTTTTCCGCATGGCCAGTTCATAACAGAACACGCTCGTCCCGGTGTAATCCTTGGCAACAGTTGTCCTGTTGTCTTTATTATCCACATTATATATCAGTTCATGAGTAATGGTTGTCATATTGAACTTAAAACCATTTTCAGTCTGCACCAAATCAGAGAAAATCATTCTGTCGCTATATACGCCTTCCAGTTTCCCGTTTTCCAGTTTATAGACAACATCCTCGGTAAACAAGTTCCTGCCAATGATGTTTTCCTTCAAAAATAGAATTATTCCGTCTTTCATATCTGTCATTTATAATACGATGTGCTTGAATTTTCGGTCTATCCAGAAAGTGGCTTCTTCTGCATGAAAGCAAAGAATACAGTAGTCCGGATCGTCCGGACCTTCCGGAAAATAATGCTTCATAAAGTCTTTCCAGAAAGCATGACGGGTTTCCATGTCTGAAATGATTTCAGCCGTTCCAGTTAAGGTAACGCTGTCAGCCTCATGGACATAACAGATTCCGGCCTTTGGCTCCTTTCTCAAATGTTTCACTTTTTCCGAAGACAACGAGGTCGTCATCCACAGTGTTGCTATTCCGTCATGTCGCAGCACATCTATGGCCACAGGGCGGGGGAACCCGTTCCCGTCGATTGTCGAAAGTATGACATATCCGCACCGGTCGAGTATCCATGCCGCCTGTTGTACAGCAGGCATCCAGCGCTTCAGGTTACTGAGGTCTGCATGTCCTTTTAGTCCGGAGACGGCAATGGCTTTCTGCTGTTCATCAAGCGAAGCTGCTGTGAAAAATCCTTTTTGAAAGCAATTCCTGCAATATTCTGAACACGGATGCCCATCTCCATGAGTACCGAACATATATTCTCCAGACATAGGTAATCCGCAACTTTGGCAGACTTGTATTGTTTTTATGCTCATATTTCAATAGTTTAACTCTTTCTTCATTACATAATTGGTCAAATAAAGCCGGTTTGCCTTCGCTTTCTGTTCTTTCACCATCTTGTAGCCATGCTTCTCAAAGAAAGGTCGTGCGGTGATACTGACTTCAGCACTTATTTTGTGCACCCCGTATCCGAGAGCCATTTTTTCTACCTCAGAAAGCAGCATACTCGCCACGCCTTTATGCTGCCAGTCCTTGTGGACGAACATGGAGTGCAGATAGCCTTCGGTGTTCATGGAAGAAAAGCCGATGATATGCCCCTCCTGGTCAAGGGCTGCGACATAATTGTGTACGGAGAGAAGTTCTTTCCAATGCTCTATGCTGTCTCCGCAGGAAGCCCAATCTTCTACTTCCTCTTGGGTGTAGTCTTTGGAGTTGACGATAAGTACGGTATTTCTGAACAATGCCTGCAGTTCCGGAATGTCTTTTCCTTCAATCTTCCGTAGCTTATATCCGGGTTCTAACCTCCTGATTATCCTACACGGATTTCCTGCTGCAACGCATCCTGCAGGTATTGACTTTGTTACAACGCTTCCCGCACCTACCACACTGCCGAACCCAATAGTTATACCTCCCAATATTATACTTCCACCACCAATCCATACATTATCCTCCACGGTTATCGGCAATGCACTTGTCCTGAAAAATAGTTCACCTGACGACTCATCCCAGTTCTCCACGAAACGCTCCCGGTAGTCTATCGGATGAGAAGCCGTATAAAACTGCACATTTGGCGCAATCAGCACATTATTGCCTATGTGTATGTAGTTTTCGTCCATCATCGTGCAATTATCATTGACTATTGTTTTCTCTCCGATAGATATGTGTTTGCCACACTGACATGTGAAGTTCCTGCCGACACTGGAGTATTTTCCGAAATTCTTGAATATCTTTGAAATTATTTCTTCTCTGTTCTCTCCCGAGGTTTTTATGTCGTTCAGTACGGACAGATATTCTGTTGTCTGTGCAATCATTTCTAATACCTCTGGACCCAATCGGTTGCAGCATTCCCCAGAAAGAAAACGGCTATATGAGCCGGATTCATCCGCCGACCTTTTTGCCATTACATATTCCTCCTTGGACTCTTTTACTGCTTCAATTTTTCCCCATTCCGCTTTCGTTATCCGCATGAAATGCACGGTGCGGATATCGCCCAGAGGGGAAGGATTGCCTTCTTCTGTATGGTGGAAACGGAAACCACATTTGTCCATCACGCGGCGGGATTTCGTGTTGCCGTCATAATAACCGCACCATACAGCTGTAAATCCCAATTCCTCGAAACATCTCTGCTGCAGGCGGCGCACGGCCTCTGGTATAAGACCCTGTCCCCAGAACGGCCTGCCTATCCAGTAGCCTATTTCAGCCTCGCCTGCCTGCATTTGAGCACTGTGCAGACCTTCTCCGTCCATGATTCCTGCGCTCCCGACAGGCTCGCCTGTCTCTTTCAGGACCACAGCATAGGTCTCCGGAGCGGAAAACACAGTCCGGATCACATTCAGGCTGTCTTCCACAGAAGTATGAGAAGGCCAGCCCGCAATAGGGCCGATTTCGGGATCCCGGGCGTATTTATATAAGGATTCTGCATCCGACTCTTGCCAGGGACGCAATATAAGTCGCTCTGTAACTATCTCTTTATCCATTGTTAAGACTTTAATTTCACTCCGTTTCTTCTGTTTCCTTTTTCCGTCTCGGTCCTTTAGTCCGTCCTCTGTTCAAATCGACATTGTATTTGTTCAGAATACGGAATATCGAACTCCTGCTGCTGAATCCGCTTACATTGGCAATGTCGTCCATAGAATAACCGGCATTGTACATATCCACGATGGTTCTTTCCCGTTCACTCCGGGATAAAGTCTTCATCGTCTTGGCCGGAGATTTGATGTTCTTTTGGAACAGCATGATATGGCTGGAAGACTTCCGCAATGCGGCTATTTCTTCCGGAAGAGCTCCAATCATTTCAAGAACCTCCGCCGCTGTAGTTTCCTTGAACAGTTCATTTCGGCTGTCAATTCGGTCATGAATGGAAATCAGACGCACGACCTTGATTCTGCACATCTCTATGCAGACGGCAAGTTCCCGCACTCCGCGAACCGCGTTACTGAACTTCGATACCACAAGCTCGTCACCCCGGTCAAGGGCATTCATGAGCTGTTTCCATTGCGGACGCATCAGCTCATGGTCAGTCTCTTCCTCAATCACCTGTACACAGCCGAATTTCAACATCCATTCCTTATCGGCCTCGTATGAGTCATAGTGATTAGCCTTGAATATGTATCCAACTTTTGCCATTGTCTTATGCTGAAAATAATAACCGATGCAAAGATAATGTTTTTTGTTTGTCTGAAATCATACTCCGGCATATTTATTCTAAAAATCGTATTCTGAACTTACTTTTTCTTTCACTTGTTTTCATTGGAAATCATACTGTTGAATATGAATAAAAATAATCATCAAAATGTGGTTTTACATCGCGTTTTATGGCAAATATTGTATAGTTTTGTGTCGTTTTTAGTCTGAAATTGCAAGATGATAGATACAAAATCATATTCAAAATCAAGGTCTCTTTTGGCCGGGTTGGTTGCCGCATCGGTAGCCATGTTCCTGTCCGTATCTTGTAGTAACGGAAATGGCAGTGCCGAATCGTCAATGAAAGAAGATCCTGCCGGAATATACGGAAAGTTCCTGAGTGAAATTAGAAACATGGACAGCCTCCCGACGGAAGAGCTGGCAATCCATATCAACCGGTGGCAGTCCCTCAAGGATTCCGTCTTTTTCTATGCGGCACAGGACACTTCCGGCAATCCCCATTCCGACCTGTACGGTAAATGCAACGAGGTTCACGATTCTCTCCGCACGGAGTTCACCCGTCTGGCAGGGTCAGCACCGCGTTCCTATCAGGACGTGTTTGTGCTCAAGGAAAGGACTTCTCCCTATTGCGACGACAAAGAACTGGCAGACGCGGCAGACAGTATAAGGCCTTTTTTCGTTTCTCTTGACAGTATTCCGCCCCTTGCCATTGATGGCAACGGCATTCGTTCAGCATACCGTCGGTTACTTGCCCGAACGTTGCAGGGTGGAATACATAATCTTACCGACTTGAAAACTTTCATCAGAGACGAGGATGTAATGTTCCGCATATTTCTTACACACCTTGATGGTCTGACTGGAGAGGATGTGTCGGATTTGACAAAAGACACGGAACGATGCTGCTCGCTGGTTTTTCTCGCTGCGGAGAAAAAGGAGATATCCTACCGGGATGCAATGATATACATGGTCATGCGTACCAACCGCCGGATTATACAGAATGCGGTTGCCTGCCTCAATGACATCCGCGAGGACAAAGTGAAATCCAGGGCGCAGGCATTCGGATATGCGTGCATGATACTGCAGCCCTACATCTCGATGGACGGCATTTGTATGGCCTTGCTTTCCGGATACGAAAAAGAGAAGATGCGCCACATTGCGGAACAGACGCCTGCGGCTTTTACCCGGCTGGGAGATGTCCTGCAGTCGGACAATAACGGACTGGCGGAACTGCCCGGCACGCTGATGGGGATATACATCCGGACATTATGAACGAAACACAAACAGACATGAATATGCTACGACATTTTCTGAACGATTTCCTTTCTTTCGTCCCGTTGCAGTTGCCGCAGCTTCTCGACGTGACGACAATGGAGGAACCGCAGTTCTACGGAGACTATGTACTGCTTACATTTCCTCTGCGCGACACCTACGAGTTGGAAGAGGTAATGGACATGTTCGAGGACGACATGGAACTGATTACGCTGTACCACCATATTCCGATGCCGACGGAGCAGTACGGGCACAGCACCTGTGCGTACTCCAATCCCGCATTCGGGCAGATGTTCAAGATGAACGCCAAGACCGATGCCGATGGCAGGGTCAGCTGCGTTTTCGCCACTATTTACGATTCGCTCGATCTGATGTACGGCGACCTTTGCCTTGATCTCAAACTGCATTCGAAAAGTGGCACATTGAAATACAGGAGGAACAAGGAAGACTTATTGATGGATTTTATATGAGAAATACATTGTACCGACAGATGGTGTACTGGATCAATGCACACAGGACATGGATTGAGGTGGCCGATGCCAGCCTTTACAGGGAGCACGTCATCGCAAGGAGCGACAGGACAGACTACCTCGTTTCCCGCACGCTGGTCCTACGGGCATTCAAGCCGAACGGAGGCTGTGCCGAAGGCACCGTGTGGAACATTCCCGAACACGATTTGGACAGGGCGTTGGCCACATTGCGCAAGCAGGACAGGCAGTTCCGTCAGCGAATCAAGAAAGCCGCCATGTATCTCACGGCTCCAGATGCAGAAGCCATCATACTGTTGGCCACACACGGCATTGTACGTTTGGAGCTGCTTGAACAGCCCATACATTTGACATCAAAGCCATCCTACCTATGACCAGCCTTCTATTACAATTTGTATTCATAGCACTGCTTGTCATTCTGCCGATGGCGTTGTACAGGAGCCGCCGTTCCTTCATGGCAGTATTCTACCGTGCCATGACAGACAATGCCCAGGCCCGCAAATTCTACACGCAGGTGCTTGTGGTCCTGTTGCTCCTTTTCCATTATGTCTATACGACCGGACATCCCGGACAGTTCGGCACGGTATTGTCTGCCATCGTATGTGCCGCCATGTTCTCCGCCAGGAGGACAGACAGATGGCTCCGCAAGCTGCTCGACCGTCCGAAGGCATTTGTCGCCTGCGGCGTCTTCGCACTGGCTGCATGTATCGTGCCGCAGTTGTTCACCCTGTCCGTTACCGTCTCATATATCCTTCTGGCAGCCCTGTTCTATCCCTCCGGCAGAGTTCTGGCCGAATGGGAGGATAGGGACAGGAGACTTTACCTGTCGGAACATCCGGATGAGATGTCCGACATCTACCATTGCAATCATCACGCGAGGCTGCCATGATAATGCGGACAGAAGCGGCCTTATCTTATCCGCACAATAGTCAATCACAAAAAACAGAATGAAGATGAAGAATAAAGAAGAAATGACCGCAACCATATCGACATGTATCGGTCTGTTCGACTTTCTCAAGGAAAAGGTCGGTGAACGCAAGACAAGGACGGAAGCCTATTGCGACCTGTTGGACAAGTCGCTGGCAGGCTTTGTTTCCCCTTTTTTAAGAAATCAGGATTTCGAGCTCAGGCCGAGGCAGTGCCATGTGACCGTTTCAGACCTCGCAACCGAATGGCGGTGGCACAGGGCCACTGTCCGTTCCTTTCTGGATACGCTGGAATCATTCGGACAGCTGGAAAGGACGAAACTGCCGAAAAGCATGGTCATCACCATGCACCTGCATGATGGCAGCCATGCCGTACCCGATATTGTACAGGGAACCGCAGGCATTGTCCGTCAACTGAACGGAATCCTGTCCGAATGGATAAACGGCAGCATCACTTCCGATGACGCCGGTATTGCGTGTGGTCAGATTGTACACCAGGCCATCACCGATGCCGGACTCAAGTATGAACTGCCGGAAGACGACTGCCGTGTCACCTTGCAGAAGTTGCCGGAGAGAATGAACGCGCGAGTGCTGGAAATCCACACCGCCGCTGTGGAGTGCATCGTCCTTGCTGCCCTGCGGAAAGTGTTGCGCCGGTCGAAGCCGGAAGAAAGCATGAAGCTCATGCAATACTTCTGTTTTGATCTGGGAGCAAGCTGGCCGTCATTCATTGACCTGTCAAAGACCCTTGCAGAGCAAATTCTGAACTCAGGGAAAGAAAAGGACATCGACCACGACGACGACCGTCAGCTGCTCCTTGACGACCTTCACGACCCGTTCCTGTCGGCTGCGGCGAAAGCCCTGGAGAAATCCGCAGGTGCGGACTGTCGAACCCCATTGTATAACCACGGATAATCCGTCCTTCAGCCGGCGTAGCCGTCCTGCCGTTTATAGCAGGCATCCGGGCTTGCCCGTCTGCCACCAAACAAAGGGATGGGGAGCCTAATACCCCAATGACAGGAGCCATTGGGAGAGATGTCCAGGCAGGCAGCAAGCTGGGACATGAAAGATTATCCAATGCAACAGAAGAAGCAGTATGACAAATGCAAAACAGGTTCTCGACGTTCAGGTCTCCAAAGGCATCACCACCGCCCAAAGTAACGAACATCTGCGTAACCGCAGTGAGAAGGCGGCGGAATATGCCATGAAGAAAGGTAACTACGACCCGACAAGGGAACATCTGAACTTTGAGATAATAAACGGCAAGGTGCGTCCTGTGGACAAAAGCCGGAGTATTCCGGATAGGATGGCCGACAGTCTCCGTCAGCGGGGTATTAAGGACCCGAACGAAGGACTGGTGGAACCCAAGTACAGGACGGTGGTCAACATTATCCTCGGCGGCTCCCGCGAACTGATGCGGCAGCTTGCCTTTGGAAAGCAGGATGTGGATTTCGAGCAAGGAGCGGATAACAGCCGAATCGTCAGAAAGCCGGAAATTGAACAGTGGGCAAAGGATGCCTATAGATTCATCTGTGACAAGTATGGCGAACAGAATATAGCGGCGTTTGTTGCGCATCTCGATGAACAGAATCCCCATATACATTGTACACTTCTGCCAATTAGGGACGGCAAGTTTGCATACAAGGAGATATTTGCCGGAAAGGACAAATACGAGTACAGCGCAAGAATGAAACAACTGCACAGCGACTTTGCAGAAGTAAACAGGAAGTGGGGACTTTCCAGAGGCAGCAGTGTCTCAGAAACAGGTGCTCGTCACAGAACAACCGAGGAATACCGTCGTATGCTGTCGGAGGAATGTACGACCATTGAGGAACAGATAGCCCGACACAAGGAAGTCCTTTCGGATCTCCAATCGGACATCCGGCTGGCAGAGCGCAGGGTTAAGGGTCTGACCTCTATGGTGGAAAATCTTTTGAAGAAGCAAGCGGAGAAAGAGGCAAGGCTCGCCGTTCTTGAGGACGAATTGAAAGAGCACAAGGGCGATGCCGCTGCCATATCAGCTGAGACGGACAAACTGAAAAAGGAATTAGCCTATATCCAACTCAAACTGGCAGACAAACAGGATAAGCTGGAAGTGGCCGACCGACAGTTGACCGACCTTAAAGAGAATATGGATGTCATTCAAGAGCGGACGGAGCAACTTAAAGAGGAAGCCTACAAATACTCCCGTGATGTCCATTCCAAAGTGGACAGCCTGCTCAAGGATGCAATGCTGGAAAATATGGTGAATGAGTTCCGTGACTTTTCGGCACGGATGAGCACCCCGGAGCGGCAGATGTTTGACGGGACACTTGTGCAGTCCATAGCGGAACAAGGGAACGAAGTCATGCGTTGCGCCACCTTGTTGTTCCTGGGCATGGTCGATGATGCCACAACCTTTGCCGAAACACATGGCGGAGGCGGAAGCAAGAGTGACCTTAAATGGGGACGGGACGAAGACGAGGACAACCGTGCATGGGCGCTCCGCTGCATGAGGATGGCAAGCCGCATGATGAAGCCTGCAATCGGCAGGAAGCCCAAGCGTTGACCGGCATCCCTGACCCATAAATCAAAAGAATCAACCAATAAAGTATCAGATTATGACGAAACATATCATTTTGTTCTTTGCGGCACTTTGTTCGCTGCACAACCATGCGAATGCTGCACCGTCGGACAGCGATACTGTCCGATATGAAAGTTTCAGTAACGGCATTGAAATACTACGCCCGATGCAGCCCTCTTATCTTGACGGAGTGGTAGTCCCGACACGCAGGAGCGGCAACTGGTTTGTCAGCCTGTCTGGAGGTGCAACGGCATTTCTCGGCACGCCGCTCGGATGTGAGGACATTTTCGGGAGACTCAAGCCCTCTTGCACTATAGGTGTGGGCAAATGGTTCACGCCGTCAGTCGGTGCCCGTATCAATTACAGCGGACTTCAATTCAAAGACAGCCGTCTGTACACACAGGAATATCATCATATCCATGCGGATCTGATGTGGAATCTGCTCGGAAGCAGGTATGCGAAACAGGATAATGTCCGATGGAGTCTTTCTCCGTATGCGGGTCTTGGGCTGTTGCACAATGCAGACAACGGACATAATCCGCTTGCCATATCATACGGCATACAAGGTCAGTACCGTTTGTCCAAGAGGGTAAGTGTCCTGATGGAATTGTCCGGGATAACCACCTTCCAGGACTTCGACGGATACGGTAAAGCGAACCACCTCGGAGACCACATGCTTTCATTGACGGCAGGCTTTTCGTTCAGCATTGGCAAAGTCGGCTGGAAACGTGCTGTTGACACCCGTCCGTATGAACGGCATAACGAGTGGCTGACCGGCTATGCTAACACCCTTTCTGAACAGAACAGGCAATATGTTGGCAAACTGGACAAGGAAAGAAGGGTCCTGGACGAACTGAAGAAGATTCTCGAAATCGAAGGGCTGCTCGATACTTACGGGCATCTGTTTGATGACATGGATGTCGATGACCGGAGGTTCCCCGTAAACAATTACAGCGGGCTGAACTCACTCCGTGCTCGGTTAAAGAATCGCCATTGGAACGGCAATTCGCCTTTTACAGCCGAAGTGGGCACAGGCATTACACAAGACTTGGAGACAGACAGTATCTGCAAAGCCGGTCAGGACAGCATTTCCGGAATGCGGAACATGCCAGCCAATCATTCAGATACCATTTCTGCGGCCGGTTATTTCGCCCTCATGCAGCATGGAGACGAATGTATAGGCTCTCCGGTCTATTTCTTCTTTGACCTTAACACCGCCCACCTTACGGACTCTCTGCAAAAGGTCAATCTTGACGCGCTCGCTCATGTAGCCAAGAAGTATGGACTGTCTGTGAAAGTTACGGGAGCGGCAGATAGCGCAACCGGCACAGCTTCCATCAACAATGCGTTGAGCACAGCCAGAGCCGATTATATTGCAGATGAACTCGTCAAACGGGGTATTTCGACAGAGTGCATTGAAAAACTCTATGAGGGAGGCATTTCTGACTATGTACCTGATGAAGCTAACAGGCATACGAAAGTTGTGCTTTTCATTAAACAATAAAACAGCATAATGATGAAGCTATATCCATTATAGAAACTGGCATATAACAACACAGCATAATGTGACAAATACGATAAGAAAGCACTCGGTAATTTTTGCAAAATTACCGAGTGCTTTCTTGCTGCTCATATTTTAATTTGGCGTAGCCTATCCTGAAGTTTTTGAAGACGATTCAACAAATCTTCAAATGAATCCGCCTTTCCGTATATATAGCCGTCAATCATATTATCCTCATAATCACGTTGATATGCTTGTAACATCTCTCCTTGGGGAATAAAAGACAAATGCTCCGGATAATCAAGATCGTAGTTCACATAGCCGAGATGATAGAATTTTCTCCTATGCTCGACAATTCTGCGGTAAAGGCTTAAGTCTGACAATGCTATATCCCCATGTCCTGAATCCATTATTTTATCAATGTCGTACAAATGCCGGCTCATTCTTCTTGAGCGAGGTTTGTCTTTCTGAAATTCCTCGTTGAGAAGAAAAATTTTTTCAAGAAAAGTCCTTGATGGAGTCACTGTCTTGATTTCAGAACAAATGCTGCCGTCTATATCGGCAAACTTGTCATGTAATAATGAGGAAATGGCTTTCACTTCAAACGGTTCAGCCATGGATAGACAACTTATCTCTATTTTTACACGCGGTTCTATATCTCCATCATACATAGGGAATATGCTGTCATAATTGACAAAAATGACAGCCGGGTCGCTGTCATGAGAAATCTTTTCAATTCCATCAAGAGTCTCTTTCTCTGTTAGATTTTGTATTTGGAACCCTGCAATACCAAGTCTCTCAAGTTCTTTGGCGAGTTCTTGCGACAGAACCTCATGTATATAATCACGCGATGCTTTTCTAAGATTTTTCAGTTGAGTGTTGTTTTCTGCCTTTGCGCAATTAAGACCGAGTTTGTCAATAAAAAAAGTACGGTTGATTGACAAGTCAAGGTCTTCACTGAAGCGGCTGATCAAGTTCCATCCTTTGCTAAGTGATGTCCCTCCTTTAAACAGAAGATATTCCGCACACTCTGTATTAAAAATTGCTTTCATTACAGCTGTTACCCACCAATCTTTCTCTACAGCACGTTCTTCAATGTTTTTATCTGCTGCCACAGCCTGTACCGCTGCTATCTTTTCCGATATGTTAAGATTTTGCCAAAGAGTATTCATTGCTTTGATAATTTAATGTCTTTACGAAAATTTTTCTTATCCAATTCGGCATTAAGCGTAAATCATCTGCCAGCGTTTCATGTTCGGGATATTTCTTTATCAAGGCACAAATTCTATTATACTCATCTTCAGTAACATTATTTTCTCCAATGGCTTTTAGAGCCTGTACGATAAGACTGCGTTTTGTACCTTTAATTGCAAAATTCTTCGGTACGGCACGTTTGAATCTGATTGTCCGTTCCCCAAGTTTAATTGCTCTTGCCGAACCGGAAGTAAGGAATACCGAGTTCATCGGAACTTGTGTTGAAAGTCCGAGGACATTGAGGGCAGTTGCTCCTGTCGGTAAAATCTGCGCATTATCCCTTTCTGCAATGGCTTTTGCTATATGATCGACAGGAGGATACACAAGTCCGAACCGTGTCTCCTCGGCCTTTAGATAAACTCCCCGACAAAGCCGGTGAAGAATATTGTCCGCAACAAGGTTTGATAATATGTGTCCCACATATTCATCATCAAATTCAGGAAAACTGTTGCTGAAAAACAGCGTTCCATTATCAGCTTCATCAATGCGTTTTTTAATAATATGCACAACTTTATCTTCTTTCATTGCTCTCTGTTTACTCGGTATTTTTTGCAAAATTACCGATATAATTTGAACTGACAAAATACTCTGGTAAGATTTTATCCTATTTTATCTGATTAAAACCATATTCTCATACTCCGGCTGCCTGTCAGCCCTGTTTTTCCGTGCAAAGGTACTGCGGAGGGCGAATGTCAAGTACCGCCATGCTGACAGGCCTGCGTACCGGATGACAGCTTTCCGCAAATCACAGATTTGGGTATTTCATCAGCTACTTTGCCGTCCACTTGCCTTATTGCCCCTGACCCGCAGTCTTTTCACGCACGAAAATCATTCCCGACCGGAAGCCGTAAGGCTCCGAGAAAAGGGAAAGATAAAGAAAAAGTTTAACGGATTAAATTTAAGAGTTATGCCTAATTGGTGTTCAAGTGCGTATGTGATAGAGGGCGACGCAAAAGAAATCAAGAGCCTCTATGAGTTAATGAAAAGACTGGAAGACATGGAAAAACCTTCAGTGGAAAACGGCTTCGGGACTACATGGCTGGGATGCCTTGTGGATGCCTTGGGCAATGATTGGAACGATGTATATTGTCGTGGTGAGTGGAGCAGCCTTGAAATGGACGGCGAAGTGATAAGATTATACACCGAGACGGCATGGTCTCCCTGCAATGAGGTGTTTGACCTTATGAGGGAAAAATATCCGTCACTTTACTATTATTTTCAGGCGGAAGAGCCGGGCATGGGAATTTATGAAACGAACGACAGTTCGGGTGTCTATTTCCCCGACAGGTATTTTTTTGATGCCTGTACGCCCGAAGAAGAGTACATCAGCGAATACTTCGAGAATCAGGAAGATGCGTTCAAGTGGATTGAGAAAGAGACTGGGAAACCAATAAGGTCGGCAAAGGATGTCGAAGCTCTTGATGCAGAATGGAGTGAGAAGTGCGAAGATGCTTTCTGCTACCTGCATGAGTTTGAGGTGATAAGTTGACTCGGGTAAAGGGGCATATCTCCCGGGCTGCAAGTCAGTTCGGGGGATTTTTCATGTCATCACAATCCTTTTTCCAGTTCCTGCTCCCAGTTTTAGCCGGATGCCTTGAAAGGCACTGCAACCTTTTGTATGTCCCTGCCGTCCTGTCTTTTTATTCCGCGACTTCTGTACGCTTTTATCATGGGCCATCGACCGTTCCTCCGCTTCGGCATTCCCCGTCGGAGTGATTTTCCCATGCAAAGGTACAGCGTCCGTCCAGCCGTCAAGTACCGCTACGCTAACCGGTTCACGGATTGAGCGGCAGCCTTCCCAAATCGAAGATGAACTTTCAGTTCCCCGCAGGGTTGGGTATTCCGTTAAATCCCTGACGGTTTCCTTGCCTTTCCTGTTCTTTACACGCTGTCTGTCTTGCATGTAAAATCTTTCCCTACAAGGAAGCTGAAGAAGGCTTCCGAGAAAAGGGAAGAAAAAAGTTTAACAATACTAAAATTCAAGATTATGCACAGCAAAATTTTTCAAATCACAACGACAAAGGTGGACAAGGAATGCTATCTGAACGAGGACACGCTTATGCAGGGCGATAACAGTTATTTTGACTATTGCGATAAAATTGACGAGGAGGAGCGCAAGTACCACATTGACGTATTGGTAAACCATATCCTGCCCAAAGGGATGTTCGAGCTTGTCGATGAAGATACAATCCGCTACATCGGTGGGGCGGAAAAGTGGAAGGAAGAATTTGTCGCAGGTTTGCGTAACAAGGTGGAAGCCGTTACTCCCGACACTGTACAGGATTGGATTGGCCCGGTCTATCAGCTTGAAAAATACTTGAAGAACCCGCTTGAAACAGCTTATTGGTTTTACACGGATACGGAGGGTGCGCAATCCTATGCCGAACAGTCTTACGAGTTTATGCGCGAGGTATGTGGGTGTGAACCCGGAACGCTGCTCTACATCGGAGGCGTCATTGATTATCATTTCTGACTCTAAATTAAAAGATTATGAACGAACAGGAAAGAATTGATTTGAAACGGAAATTACGGGAGGGACTTGCAGAATTGAGACTGACTTTTGACGAATTGCATAAGACCCTCGAATGGGCGGAATTGACGGAATGTTATCCTGAAGCATCCGCCGTATATAGGCGGATTGAATATCTGGAGGACATTGTAAATAAGATATGATTTGAATGACAAGACAGCCATCATCGGCAGAGGCGGTATCCCGGCCGGTGGTGGCTGCCTCACAACGGGACTGGCCGAGCCTGTTATAACATGCCCATAGGTCATGGGCTCCCTTCTTTTATAATGGATAAAGCTCATTTCCATGTACCGCCAACACCCCCACAGGCTGTTTTTATGCGGCAAAGGTACGGCGAACGGATAGCCGGTCAAGGACCGCCCGGCTATCAGGATAAAATTTGACGGAAACTTTCCGCAATCACAGATGGCGGTATTCCATAAAATTTCACCGCTGATTCCTTGCCTGCCATCCTTGTCTTCGCCGTGGAAACCGCACATAAAAACAATCCCTGCGGCGGGTCGGAAGACTCGGAACAAAGGGAAAATAAAAAAAAAAAGCTATGACAACAATAGAACTAATCAAAAGCATCGCCTTCGATTTCGGCTGGACAGTAAGTACAGACGAGGAAGAAGACACTGTAGTATTCGATTTCCGCTATTACACAAAGCACGGGCTGGATTACGGATTTTGCGCCGAACTGACAGGAAACAACTTTGACGGGTTTCTTGGGGAGGTGGAGCGGAATTGCGAGGACTTTGACCCCGACTATGAAGCCTACCGGTGGATTGGCTATGACGGGCACGGCAAGTGCGGTGCACCTTACCATATCAAGGACATTGTGGATGAGATGGAAGAGGCGAAAAGACTTTTCACAGATTTTTATAACTCATTAAAAACAGCTTTGACATGAGAACAAAGACACTTTACAGGCGGGATGGTGAAAGAATAGGCATCAGCCGTTTCCCTAATTTCCACAAGTCCGGGAGCATTGCCGGAATGAAAAGGCTGTACTACGGTAAGAATGCACTTCTGGTGCGGTGCGGCAGGTGGATTTACAATGTATCAAGCGAACCCGAAATTTATTATAACTTGGCTCATTAGATTATTATGGAAAGAAATTGCAAGAAAGACTTTCAAGGTTGGAAAGGTATAATGGCTCTGAAGTTACTTTGCTGCAATATTGCGGCAGGCCGTTTCGACTGGCGGAAATACTGTACGCCGCAGCCTTATTATGGCCACGAGATTTGTGTTATACCCTTGCACAGCTCTTACGGTCAGATAGGCTATACCGTGTATTTCCCTTACTCCAATATGCCTGAAGTGGAATATGATTGGGAAATGGGCAGACTGACTGTTGATGAAGAGAATTGGCAGGAGTATTTTCAACAAAGCTGACAAAGACACGGGGCTGGCATCCACACCGGCCCCGTGTTCCTTTTTGTCTATCGCCGCATTCCGCCGCCATATTCCGCCTCTTGTAGCTCCTCCCTGTATTCGTCGAGTTCGTTCAGCTTCTCGTTTACGGCCTGCAGGTTGGCATCGAGCGTCGAATTGTAGTCGTATGGGAAGCTGTGCCGCACGGCAAGACCCGCATTGCATACACTTCCCACATCGAGCGCATCCTTCTCCCTGTTGTACGTTGCATACAGAATATCCCCGTTCGACATTTCGAATACCGGCATTCTCTGATGCGTCAGTTTGGCAAACTGTTCAACGACCATATCCTTGGCAAGCTCTTTCACATCCACGCTCGCACGGTCAATGCCGTAGCGGTTGATGTGGTCGCGTACCTCCTGCTCCGAGTATTTCAGCATCACCTCATAGGTGCCGCCCACGCTCCCGTTATACACCACGGCAAAATCCTTATCCTCGACAAGCAGGTCATCGCCCCTGTGCTGCAAGGGAGTCTGGTAGGTGTATTGTTCATCCATGCCGTTCCCGTCATAATATTCCTTGGCGCAGGCCAGCAGCCCCTCATAGTCTCCTTTTTCCCTCAGTTCGTCAAGTTGGCTCCTGTCATCGGTGGTTTGCAGGTAAGCCACGGACGCATAGAATGTCTTTCCCTTTGGAGAGGTCCCGTTTGCTATCCGTTCCGTATTGTCTTCGTCCAGTCCCCTTGCAATCCTGTCCACCTTCTGCGTGATTATAGAGGATGCCTTTTTTACATCCATCAGGGTTGTCTTGATGAACTGCGGGGACTCTTTCAATGAGTCGAGCCATGATTTGAGGTAGGCGCAGCTGTCTTCCTTGATGTGTTTGGTCATGCCGTAACGCTGTGAGACCAATGCGCTGCCGAGTTCGGCCACCAGTTCCTCCCTGGCATATTCCTTTGAACCGAAGGCTGTCGGTTCGAGGCGGTCGAGCACGCCTTTCGCACCGGTGGAATGGGTCATCTCGTGGAACAGGGTGCCGTAGAACGCTTCCCCGTCCTTGAACTGCCTCTTTTCCGGCACTACGATTTCATTCTTCGTAATGGAATAGTACGCACTATCCTGATGCATGGGCCGTATGGGACAGATCCACAGGTTCTCGCTTATCATCCGGTCCACCGGCTCGAAGTCGAACTGTTCGCCTGCCTTGACTTCAGGACGGCCGTTTTCCTTTTCCAGCTTTTCCCACAATTCCGGACGCGCTTCCCGCAGGTTGGTCTGCTGTACGTTGAACACCCTGAAAACCTGCATCCTCGGATAGACATTGTACTCCTTCTTCTCATCCTCGGAGAGATTCTTGTAGTCGTCATACTTGATTTTCTCCTTCGTCTCCTTGTGTATGCAGGTGAAAGTGGTGAGCATCACCGGGAAGGATTTCTCGCCGCGCAGCACGGAGACCCTCGGCAGTTCCTGTCCGTCCTTTCCCGGCTTGTTCATACGCTGCACGCAATCGAAGGTGCAGAAGCGGGGTATTTTGTATCCCTCTTTCTCGCAGTGCAGCATCAGCATGAAGGCGTTCATGCCGTTGTATTCGCGTCCGGACAGGTTGCGCGGCCACTGCAATGCGCCTTCCGTGAACCAGGGCTTGCGCCAGTCCTCATTGATGCTTTCTATCTTTTCAATCATCATCTCGGCGAACAGGTCGAGAGCCTTTTCCTCGCTGTTCGGCCCGTCCGCGTTCTGTCGTCTGTAACCGGCCATATCCGTCATCTGTTATCGTTGCCGGCCTCCGGCACATACTGGTTGAGTTCTTCCACACGGCAGGAGATGTCCGGCTTGCCGTCGTATAGGGAGAGGGACATTTCTCCTTTCGCGTCCACCTTGACACCCGGCTGCAGCCACTCCTCCTTTTCCTTGCCGAAACAGAAGAAGCGCACCCATTGGTACTCGAACCCGTCATTGACCTTCTCCGTGCTGAACGCGGAGAACATCAGGTACGGCTTGCCGGTCTTGTCCTTGCGTTCCTCTATGTGCTTGCCGGTCTTTCCACGGAAGACCATCTGCCCCTTGACGGAATCCGTGTTCCCGGCATCGGAAAGATCCACGGAATCTGCCGACAGGTTGAAATAGAGCTTCTCGCCCCTGCGTTTCAGCAAAAGGGTGCCCGTGACCTTGGCACGGGAGCCGTACCTGTATTCATGGGCGATGTCCTGTCCGCCGTCTTTGCTGACACTGACTTCCATGTTCCCGTCATTCCCGTTCTTTCCGGGGATGGAGACCTGGAGAGGAAAACTTACGAACTCCTTGCCGTCCTTGCCTGTGCGGACGGAGGCGTCGCGGCTGATCGTGCCGCATAGGGTAACATTGCATTTTATCATCGCTTGTCTTTTTTTGATGTGTGACATTTCCACCGGAAAGCGGAAACGGCCTTGTTGAAGTTGAACCGGAAATTCCCTTTGCTAATCGGGTGCCCTGATACGGATGTAGATTATCCATGCGGCAAGCAGCACCTGTATCCCGATGATGACAAGCGCCGCCACCCGGCCGAACAGCATAAGGTACATGACGGTATGCAGCACGCACGAGGACAATCCGAGTACATAAACACATAATTGCATCATCACGCTTTTCATATTTTCATTGTTATCTTTTCAGTCCTTCTGTCTGTCCCTGCAGTTGTTCCATTCCCATCTCGAAGTTGCGGGAAGCCGTCTCGGAGAGGATGACCGTATTGAGCAGTCCGCTCACGCGCATCCGCCTGGTCTCTTCGGAGAGAGAACGGTTGTTCAGCGTGGCCGACAGGCGGCTGAGTTCGGCAGAGGAAAGCTCCCTCGACATCTGCATGTTTCCGTTGTCGGCATGAAGCACGGCCTTGCCGTTTTCGTTGATGGTCAGGGTGCAGCTTTTCATGCCCGGCAACAGGGATTTGAGGTCGATTCTCCCGCTGTCCATCGCAGCGGACACTTCCGCTTTCTGCCTTTCCTCTTCCTTGTTGTCAATCTGCACGGCCAGCAGCATCAGGGAGGTGAAGGCGGTCATGGCCATCTCCACGACAGGATCGCTGCATCCGGACAGGCCCACGCCGCTGTCCTCCGAGGAGAGCAGCTTTTTCATCCATCCTTCGGTGGTGAGCGGTTTTCCGTCCCTGGCGCTTTCCGTACTCCTGTATCTGGCGAGCAGGTCGTTGCCGTTGTGCAGCACCTGCTGCCGGATGCCGTCTTTCTGGGCGATCTCCGCCAGGTACGCCGCCGGGTCGATGTCCCGCTGCGTGCCGTCCGCATAGATGTTTTTTACCCCGAAATGCAGATGTTCGCCGCCCGTCTTTCCGAGCTGCTGCCCGGACTTGACAGTATCCCCGGCCTTGACGGAAACTTCGCCGAGGTGCATATAGGTACACTGCACCTTGCTGCCGTCCTTCCGGCTGTATTCCACGGTCACGGACTGGCCGCCACCGCTTCCTTTCACGGAGACGACCTTGCCTCCGTTTTCCGTGGCGAGGACGGCATCTCCGTCACACCGGATGTCCAGCCCCTTGTGGACTTTCCCGCCGCCATTGGCCGTGCGGCCGTCCACGCCGAACGGGGTGATGACAAAAAGGAAATCCTTCCTTTCGACCGGAAAGGAATAGGCCGCGCTTTCAGATTCTCCCAAAGGGTTTTCCTCCACGCCGAAATGCCGTCCCTGTGCCGCCATTTCCTGCATGACCTGACGGTCGTATCTGTCAAGGCCGTTCTGCTCGATGATTTTCTGCAGGTTGGCGGCATAGCCGCTTCCCGTGGCATACCCGGCACGGGCGATGCCTTCCGTCCATCCCTTGTAGTCGTCCGGCGACAGATTGAAGCAGGCGGCATAGCGGCTGTTTTCTTTCAGGAAACGGGAGTGGTGCTCGTAGGAGTCGCCCACGGAGTCATAGCTGCAGAACTTCTCGTTTGGCCTGTCGTCCGAATACAGGGCGTACCGTCCGCCTTCGTCAATCCATGACGGCGTGGCCTTGATGCCGAAGTGGTTGTTCTCGTTCCGTGCCAGCTGGCTCTGGCCGTTGCTGCTCTCAAGTATGCCCTGCGCCAGTGTCACGGAGGCGGGAATGCCGTACCGCCGCATCTGTTCCATCGCATATTCGGCATACTTCTCTGCGTATTCTTGGTTCTTGCTCATTTCTTATATATATGTTATCGTTTCATCCCTGTTCTCTGTTCTTCCTGTTCCCTCTGTTCAGGCTGCCTTTCGGCTGATGCCGCTGTTTCCACGGAATTGTCCCGTGCCTGTCCTTTGCGCAGCACATCGGCAAAGAGAGCGGCCGCCAGGTTCAGCTTGTAATCGTCCCTGTCCTCGGCAAGCCACATCCGCTGCCATTGCTGTTGCGTGACGCTTCTCGGTTCCGGTCTCCGTCCGTCGATGGTCGCCGCGCACAGGATGCCGTCCTGCTTCGTCTTGAACACACTGACGCGCTGGATCCGGCTCATGTCTATGTCCTTCTCCCCGCAACTGAACAGGTCAACCTTCAGGTCGGGTTTTGTTTCCGCAAGGGCGTAATACTTGTGTGCCAGTTCCATGCGCACTTTGTCAATGTTGTTCATCGCCTGTTTGAGGGTGGAGAAAAAACGGTTCACGTCCTCCTTGTCCGGATAGACGCTGTAGCCGCTCCCGTTCTCCGGCTTGAGGTAGAGTGCCCAGCGGTTCTTGTCGTCCTGTATCATCTGCACCCGGTCGAAACTTACCTCGCAGGCCTGCTTCACCGCAGGAGCTACATCCAACGTGGACAGTTCTTGTATCTCCCAGTTTTTCAGCCGGGCCAGAGATACCTCCTTGCCGGAGAAATAGCTGTCGTCGGGCCTGAATCCCAATGCCCCGTCCGGATTGAAGAACCGTATCTGCTCGAAGCCCTCTTTACGCAAGGCTCTTTCGATGCGGCTCTTGTTCATTCCCGGCACCTCGTTGTCCACTTCCGTCGAAGCACCGGCCGGCAGAACCACATCCGCCGTTTTCGCGGCGTTGTCCCTGACCACAATGATGGTTTTCTTGTCCTTGTCCGGATGTCGGGCTATTTCGTCCGCTATGGCATGGTGTTTCGGAAGTTCCGCCCTCATGTCTGATGTCTGTCTCCGGTTGCGGATGGTGGCGTATTCAATCTTCTCGCCGCGTTCCGCCTTGCGTATCACTTCAAGGGCGTTATTCACGTCGCTTTCGATGGCGGCCATCATGAGCGGATTCTCCTGAAGTTCCCTGTTCCAGTATTCCACCGTCTTCAGACTCTCTTCCGACAGTCTTGCCGGCAGGCCGAGTTCCAGCATCTTGATGCCGGAAGCCACTTCCACAATCAGCCGTTCCTGTTTCAATGCGTCCTCCGAGGGTGCCATGCCGTTTTTCATCACCATGCCTTCACGTGCCAGACGCTGCTGGTGACCGGTGGCGCTGACAATCTGCCGAAGGGTTTCCTGTATATAATCGTGATAGTGGTCGAAATTCCGCTGCCGGGGCATATAGACGGCATCCTTGTCCGTTTCGTAATGGGGCATTCCGCTGCCGTCGTAACGGACGGGGACAAGGCTGTCTTTCATCTTCAGCAGAAAATCATTGAAGCGGATATGCAGCTTCCGGTTGTCCGCTTCCGTATAGCCCCTTTCCGCCACACCGCCGTATTGCCTCAGTGCGGCTTCATAGGATGGTCTGTCCACATCCTGCAGGGTGGTCTGGTCTATGTTGAAGAGGGTGCGCACTTCCCGGTTATGCACGCCTTTGTAATGTTTCCTGTCCTGTTCGTCCAGTCCGAGATAGGCTGTGCGGCTGATGATCTCTTCCGGATTGTTCCGGTTGACATATCTGTTCCAGTTGTAGAAAAGGAAAGGCACGCCCCGCTCATGCTCCCGGACGGACATACCCATCGCTTTGGCTTCATTATAGTGAATGAAAAGATTTGACCCGCAGCCGTTCTTGTCCGAGTGCAAAGCCATGAAAAGGGCATTGAACGGACTGACGGACACGCCGCGCGGATGGAACTTGGGATAGCCTTTGCCGGATGCGTTCAGCCAATACCCGTTTGCGTTCGAGGCTCCGTTCAAGGCTTCGGAAAGCAAGTCTATCTGCTTCCTCTCTGCATTTTTCTCTATGGGTGATTTTTCTTTCATACTCCGTATGCTGTTTTAATGGTCGGTTATTGGATGCCCCGCGTCCGAACGATGGTTTCAGGACGGTTGTTGTCGTAATTCTGGGAAGCCATCTGATTCATCCGGTCACTTTGGGCAAGCACGGCATTGGCCAGCGTGTTCAGCGGCAGGGCACCTTTCCTGTAGGCATCGGCCACCACCGGACTGAGCTGGACGGTGCACGGCACATGGTCTATCGTGGCCACCAGCGTACAGCCTTGCAGCACCGGATTGACGATGCGGGGATTGAGCGGCTCGTCAGGATAACGCTTGTATTCGGTTTCCCTGTTTCCGGCGGTCAGCCCTTCCGACTGCTTGCGTTCCAATGCCTCATGTCCGGCTTTGTTCAGCAGGTTTGCCCCGCCCAGGCCGATAAGGAGCATCTTCAACAGCGGATTACGGACAAACAGGCCCGCCACGATGCTTGCCATCGGCAGCAGGTTGTCTTTCAGTCGCAAGGATTGTGTCTTTCCCGTGAATGCTCCCAACAGGATGTCCGGAAGCATGGCCATGATGTAACCGAGGTTGCCGGTGATTTCACCCAGCCCGTCCAGTCCCACTGACCGTAACAGCCCGTTCCAGCCGTTTTCGTTGCTTTGGATGGCTGATGCAGATGGATTCTCCTGCCCGACAGTCGCAATTTCTTCGTCGCCGTGAATTTGGGTTTGTGATTCTGTCCTGTTTTCTTCCCTCGGTTCCTCTTGCACTACAGCCTGCCCGTTCTTGTCCTCCGCTTTCTGCCTTTCCAGATCCCGCAGGTAGGCTTCTTCCTGGCCGGGAGCTACAATCAACGGAACATCCTTGTATTTTTCTTTCCGGTCATGTTCTGTTGCCCCGAAATCGGGCCACCACTGTGTGTTTCCCACTTGCATCCATTTCGTGAAGTCAAATTCGCATACAGGTATTTTCTTGCGCAGCACATTGTTTGCAGCGGCAAGGGTGACGTTTTCTTGGGGAGAAATGGCTGCGGCTTCCTTCCGGAACGTGGTGAAAACATTGCCGTCAATGCCGAACACGCCCTTGCTGATGCACGTTTCCACCGTAGGGCCTTCCGGCTTGTCCTTATCGAGATGTCCGGCAACGGCGGAAACGGCGGCATCCGCTCCAATGAACTTGGCGAATGTCGCCCACGACCCCGCGCCGCCCAGCATGACGGTATCCGCAGTAGCCCCCAATGCCCAGGCAGCGCCTTTCTCCGCCTTGCTTGGACGGTAGGCTGCCTCTCCTCGGGCTTCTATCTCTTCGGCAAGCGGCGATCGACCCAACACCTGCGGCAGTCCCAGCAGGCTCGACTCCGCCGCCTTGCGGATGATGTATTCTGCGGACGATTTGGGCATCCGTTCCTTGACCAGCCTGTCTATCATCAGCTGCTCCATGCGGTAGTCCACATAGGCATAGGCAAGGTCACAGCCCAGTTCCTTCGACAGTTCGTCATAACGCTCCCTGCCGATTTCCTGCACGACGGCATGACGCCATTGTCCGGCGATACAGGCAAGGTCATGCTGCATCTCGTCGGACGAGACGATTTTCTCCCGGCACATCGCGATGTAGTCCTCGGTGGTTTTCGAGTTCCATTCTCCCGTGACCTTGAGGGTCTGGTAAGGGTCGCCGAGCGGCTGACCCGCCGTCGCCATCATGCTGAGTATGCCGCCGATGGAGGTGGAGTATTCCTTCATCTCCTCGCCCTGTTTCTCGTTCAGGTACGCCTGCGTCTGTTTCATGACGGGAACTATGTGGCAGACGAAATAGTTGTCCATGAGGGATTCCGTCTCCGCAAACTGTCTGCTATGTTTTATTCCTTCCATTATGTTGTCATATCATATCAAGTTCACCTGTTTCAGTAACTGTTCCTTTGTCTGTTCGATGGCGTTGCGGTACACCTCCATCTGCTTGGGGAAGAACGCTTCGAGCCATGCGTCCTTTCCGATACGGTCGTGGATGAAGTCCACGGCCTGTGTCCGCTCGATTTCCACCGATGCCTCGCCTTCCTCCCGGTTGTTGAACCAGGCTTTGGTCCACCAGCGCAGGCCGGCCCGGTCGGGATAGACGGTGACAATCCTCGGTATGTCGAAACTCTGGATGTCGATGTCCAGTTCCGCCAGCGGGTCGATGATGCCGCAGGAGGCTACTGCTTCTTCATGAAGTTTTTTTTTAAGTTCCCGCCGCCCATTGTCGAAAGGTACACCTCATGCCGCAGGGCGAGGTAGTTCAGGAAGTCCGCTATCAGCAGGTTCTGTACCTTGCACACCAGAGGCAACGCTTTCTGTCCCAGACCGAGCGGGTTTGCCATGCTCGGCATCCGCTCATAAAAATATGCTTTCATCGCACCGGTCGTGAAGATGTTGCGAAGCGATTGCTCCGTATGTTCCGACACCGTGTATCTTCCCAGCCGAAGGTCATCCATGTAGAGCGGCAGGAAACGGAACATCAGCCGTTCTATCTCCTCCCTTTCCTGTTCATAGTCGGTTTCCGGTGCGCCATCGTAGAAGCCGCCAGCACTGTCGCCACCCGCTTCCTGCATGGCCTTGATGTTGCCGTACAGCATGGCGAGGAACTCCAGCGGATCCATTTCCTCGCCTTTGAACTTGACCCCGACATGCAACAGGTCGCCGCTCATTGCTACCGTCTGCCCGGCTTTCACTTGCCTGCCGAATTGGGCGAACACATTGGACAGGTGTCCGTATGTCACTTCATATTGTCCGTAGCGGATGGTCTGGCAGATGCCGTGTGTGGGGTCGTTGCCTACACCCGACACGACACCGCTGGCCACGGCGGACAACAGGTAACGCCGCACGCCGAAGTCGATGCCGTGGTGGAAAAATCTCTCGCCGCTCTCCGGATGGTTCTGCTCGCCGTAGCCGAGCGACAGGCTCACATCCTTGCCGTCAGGTTCTGCGAACGGCATGCAGTAGCCGCTGTCGGAGTGCAGTATCATTTCTTCGGTATATTTCATTTTCTTATTTGTTTGATGTCCTATCTTCTCATGCCTCCGCCTTGCGCCTGTCCCTCTTCTGTGGAAAGGCCCTGTGCGGAATTTCTCTGTGCGTTCTCCGGAACTTCCGTGCGGACAAGCCCGGCATTGTTGCCGATGAGCATCATGCCCAGGAACAGCCCGGCTATCTTACCGAGCCAGCCGGTGCGCCCGAAGACCAGGAATGCGGCGGCGATAAGTCCCGCTATGCTCAGCCCGGACACGTTACCGCGTCCGAGGTTGCTGAAAAAACCGCCGATCATGTTCCCAAGTCCGCCTCCGGTGGCCTGGCCTATGAAGTTCGACACTCCATTCAGGCTGGAGCCGATGCTTGCCGCAGCGCCGCTCACGGCGTCGGCCGCTTCCCCGGCCTTTCCTTTCAGTTCTTGTATATCCTCCGTCGTACCGGCAAGGGCATTCGTGGCCGATTCGCCGATGACGGTATCGCCCACAATCCTCGCCACGCTTTTGTCCGTGGTCAGCTTTTCCCACGCCACATAACCGGCCGCACTGCCTATGGCGGCGGTCTTCATCGCCTGACCCGCTCCGCGCAGGGTCTGCGAGGGATGCAGCACGGCCTGGCCCGCACTCCTTCCGGTGGCTGCGGCGGCCTTGCCCATGTTCTTGGCGGCCTTGCCGCCTGCTTTCAATAATGCGTCCCAGAATCCCATATCTGTTCTATATATTTAAGGTCTTACTTTCCTTCCGTTCTGCCTCCATCTGCGTTGGGCGGCTTCCACGATGTCGCGCTTGTCCGCCACGGGAACCGAGCCGCCGTCTATCTCTATCCAGATGTCGCCCATCGTGGTGTATTTCACCGCTATGGTCAGGCGTTGCAGTTTCTTGTTCATCAATTTGAGTTTCGGACGGATGCCGAACACGACTTCCATCCGTTCTTTCTCCGTCATCTTGTTGTCCGACAAGCAGGCGGTACGGATGTCGTTCACGATTTCCACGCTGCCGAGTATCAGTTCCCGGTATATTTTGTTCCGACGTGACGAGAGGGCGACGGCAAGGGCGTTGGACGGATGTCTCGCAAGCTGCTGCGAGAAGTCGCCTAAATTGTCCGTCAGCCGGCTTATCTCATGATAGAAGCCATAGGTCTGGGCGGCATAGCAGACAATCGAGCGGAACGAGTTCAGATAATTGTTGAACTCCCGCTGCAGGTCGGTGGTACCCTCTATCTCCTCCTTTGTCCAAATGTGACCGGTAGTCTGCAGCAGCATCACCTTTTCCTGGCTTTTCAGTTCTTTCTGCGCCTTGTCGGTATAGAGCAGGATCATGCCTGCCAGCACCGGGTCGTTCTGCGCCCGGACTTTCAGGGTGCCGGCGCACAGCAGCAGGATACATGTCATTAGAATCGTCAGCCTGTCCATCGTTCCTCCTTTCCTTAATGCACAAGTGCGGCCGCACGCCGCCAGCGGTTCATGGCCAGCCGTGCCACCTCTCCATTATCACGGTCCAACATCCCGGCTGTCACATTGTTCCATACGTCGTTCAGCGTATAGTACCGTATGCTCAGGTAGAGCAGGTGCAGTTTCCGGCTGAAAGCCGACAGTTTGTCGTTCAACGCCCACAAGGTCTTGCTGCGTTCTGCGCCTGTCAGCATGTTTTCCGTGCCTCCTTTCGCCACGGCATCGTTCAGCAGCGTGAACACGGAGACCAGTTCCGTGGCCGTCTCGATATAGAGGTTGTTCATGCTCATGCTGGCGATGATGCCCTGCGGGTTGTTTTTGATGGCCTTGCCCAGTTTGCCGAGGGTGAGGAATATCCTCACGCCGTCGTTGTACAGGTGCGTGCAGGCTTTCAGTGACGAAGCGAAGCCGTTGGCCGTCTTGAGGTAGCTGTTGTATTCTTTCTCCCATTGATGTATCCGGTTGAACTCCGCAGCAATGCTATTCTGCAGTATCGCCGTCTGGCTCTGTCCCTTTATCTGTTTGTCAATCTGGCCGTTTATCAGCTCGTTCCCTTCGGCAAGAGCCACCCATTCCAACGGGTTGGAGGCTGCTATCTGCGCCTGCGCGATATGTGGCAGGAAAAGGGCGAGCACGGCGGCAAGGATGATGCTAATGGTTCGTGATTTCATATATTCCCTTTTTTCGTTTGTTGTATTCCACCCGTCCCCGGATGAGCGGAACGATGTCGTCCTTCCGTCTCATGCCTGTAAGGTCGAGCCGGGGCGTGTTCCGGTCCGTAGAGAAAATGCGCACCGTCTTCAGTCCGCAGAGCTGCTGCATCAGGCTCTGATGTTCCTGGAAGTCCACGATACGGTACAGCTCCATGTAGTCCACCTTTCGGACGAACACACCCTGTTCACAGACAAGCTGCTCGCTGCCGATGCGGTAGCGTATCCTGCACAGGCAGAGGAAGCGGTACAGCAGGACAAACGACAGGCAAAAGAAGACGGCAACCCCGGCAACCGGGTATGGCACGCCTTCCATGCCGCCGTAGATGCCACCGGCACAGCACACGGCAAGGGACGGCAATTCGTCGATGACAAACTGCATCTTGTGTGGTCTCAGTATGAGACCTTCCGGCTGTGATATGGATGGTGTCGTTCTCATCGGTGGAAGCCTGTTTTTCGTTCCTGTTCCGTATCTTCTTCTCTGGGACGGTTCTCTCGGGCGGATGCTTCCTGTCTTATGCCTGCCAGTAGCTCGTCGTTCCAGTCCTTGCAGGGAGCTTTCGGCTCTTCCCGCACGAACCGGGTGTCATCCTTTTCGTCCAGACCGAGAAAATCACGCAGCCCATTCCGGAAATCCCTGTAATGGCCGTTCATCAGTTTTTCCTGTTCCCGTATGTCGTCCGGATGGCACAGCCCGCTCGACCGCATGGACATGACTTCCTCCCATGCAGCCTCGTATTTGCCATAACTGGACCGCAAGGCGTCAGACAGCAAGTCGGTATCGCCGCCGTCAATGCCGCCTCTGGCGGGTATGGAGTCGAGGTAGGCTTTCCGCTCCGGCGTGGGTTCTATGCCGGACAGGACTGTCCGGTGGATCTCTTTTTTGAGATTGTCGGTGAACTCCCGGCCTGCCGTATCGGTGTCGAAACAGATATGCTGCCGGGCGGAACGGGTACGGGAGATTACCCCACGCATCTGCTCCACGGTAGGAGTTCCACCGGTGGAGACGAACACGGCTTTTCTCAAATCCTTGTTCTCTTTCTGGTATAGCTGGTAGTAGGACATGGCATCATAGCCGCTCTCGAACCAGTAAATGTGGGTGGCATCACCCAGGGCTGTCCCGGCAGGACTGCCAATCCACAGTCCCTCGCTCGAATTGCTTCCTTCGGCCTTGCCTTTGTAGCTGCCGCTGCCGTCCATCCTTGCCCGGCCCCGTTCCTCGAATCCCACGACCTTTTCCGGTTCTCTGGGCAGGCGGAGCGGGAATGCAAGGTTGGTATAGGACGACCCGTCCGGCCTTTTCCGCGTGGCCAGACAGAAATCTTTATGAAAGGCGTATTGGGTGTACAGGTCTATGCCCCTGTGTTTGAAGAAAAAGTAGAATCTCTTCTGTGTCTCCCTGTCCTGGGGGTTGAACTTGTGTATGTCGTAGTCGTCTATGTTAAAGGGTCTGATGTCCCGTCTGGGCTGTATGATGCGTGTCTCCCTCTCGGGGATGGGCTGGTTCAGCAGGCGGTTGCAAACAAGGTTCACCAGCCTGTCACCGGATATGCCTGCCCGGTATTCCGCAAAGAACTGCGGATGTTCCTTGATGAAGGAGATAATGTTGTACAACTTTTGCTGGGGTGGCTGGAAGCAGCACTGGCCGTTGGCCGTGACGATGAATTTGTCACCGCGCACACGCCTGCCGTCGCTGTCTGTCCGGACGTATGACGGATAACGCAGGCCGTCCCGCCTGTTCAGCCGGTAGCCCGCGTCAATGAGCACGTCCTGTATGGTCAGGCGCCGCAGAAAGTCGTCGTATGTCAGTTCGTTCCCGTTCATAAGCCTACCTCCCCATACGCAAGTCACTTATCTCCCGGTTCATCTCGGCTTCGAAATTGCGTATCGCCACATCCCTCGGCGTGTCCACACCCGGTTTGAAATAGGGTCTGGGCGGACCGCCGAACCGCTCGCCGTAGCATTCCGGCACATGATGGCTGTGCTTTATCCCATGTACGACACCGGTCGTAACAACTGCCCCGGCTGTCAGGGCAGCGAATATCTTCACACCGAGGTCTTTCCGAGCTTCGGGGCGCATCTTCATGTCCACTTCGCTGAATATCTTCGAAAAGAGCTTCATGCGGTGGTAGTCATCGACCGCCAGGAATTTGTCATAGTCCTTCTGGCTGATTTCGTGGCTGACGACCTGCCCGTCGATGACGGCGGTCATCCTGTACTTGCCCTCAGCCTCTGCCGGATGGACGGCTATCTCGCTTACTTCCACTTCGCGCCCATGACGTCCTTCCTTATACCAGCCCCGGTTCTCGTTGAGATAGTAGAGGTCCCTGCCGTCAATCACGGCTCCTTCGGACATCTGTTCCTCGGCAAGTCCCTGTTGCGGTTGTTCTTCAAAAAGCGTTTGTTCCTGCTGTTGGTGCCGTGCCAGGTCTTCCTGCACCTCCGGATGCAGGCCGATACTGATGCGCCGGTCACTGTCCAAGGTCTCCATTGTCACCTTGTCCTGGTAGTCCGCAGCGATGATGTTATTGAGAAGCTCGATGCGTTTCTCTACCGGATGTTCTTCAATGGAGTTGGAGGTCAGCACCGCCGTCTCTTCCGCTGTCAGGTCATAGACGAAATCGGCGGAAACCGACTCCGACTGCACGGTCAGCGTCTGTTGCTCCGCGTCCACGATAAGGCCGTGCGAGGACAGGCACTCCTGCCATTTCTCGTTGGAGAAGTACACGGGCGAGCTGACCAGCTCCTTGTAGGGCTTGGCCGGTTCGCTGCTCCGTTCCCGGGTGACAAGTGGCGTGATAACGCTTTGCAGGTTCTGTAAGACATCCGCAGGTTGCGCCGCTATTTCTCTTTGGCCACCTTTATAATAGAAACCGTAGCCACCGGACTGTAGCTCTCCGGGCTTCATCCGTCCGTCCCAGCGTTCGGCGACAACGGGGCCGGGATAGAACAACTGTCCGCCGACCCTGCGCAGGTGAAAGCCCCATTGCTGGCGGGGCGTCCATCCGAGGAACGGGGGCGGTAGCCCCCTCCATCCAGTGCGTCCGTATTCGCCGATACCGATGCGGTATCCGTGAAGTCCCATCGCGACACGGCCGTTGGCGTTCCGGGCGTGGACGAAATCTTTGGGCATATAAAAGTCTTTGCCGACAATGCTGGTAAACACATTGTAGGCTTTCTTGTTGGCCGTATTCGTACCCCAGTCGGTCAGTGCCAGCATCTGCCGCTCCGTGATGGGATAGGCAAGCAAAGGCGAGTCATGCCCCTGCACGACCAGGCTGTAGCCTGCGCCGTCAGGCACGATATGGGCCTGCATACCGTTGCGCATCAGGATGTCGCGCATCTCCGGCTGCAGATCCATCGCCCGTGGGTTGGTATTCTTTCGTATCGCCATTGTCTGATGATTTGGATTGTCTGTGATAGATTAAGCGTCTCCGTTTTCGAGGGCATATTCAAGTTCCCTGTCCTTGAAATGGACAAACTCTTCCGCCGACGGGTCTCCGACTAAGAAGTCGTTTTCCTTGCAGTAAAGAAGATACTCCTCCTGCCATTCGGCCGAGTGGTGGTTGACAAAATCGAGCCAGCCGTATTCGCCGCTCTCCAGCTTCTCTATAAGGATGTCCTCCGGATAATACTGTTCTTTGTGCATGGTCGTGACGGTTATAAGGGTTATTTGTGAAGGGCTGCGGCACGGTTGCGCTCGGCGCTTTTCTTCTGTTCGTTCCACATTTCTTCAGTATAGTCGTCTTCGGAGACATAATTGAGGTTGCCGTCATCGTCCATGACCCAGCACCCGTAGCAGCCGAAGGTGTATTTATCCCATTCCCGTCTGGTCTGCTCGCGCCATTTCTCTCCATCGCCGTGGCAGAAGCGGATACCCGTCCTTGTATTGAGGTCGATGCCCACGGTGACAGGCTCGTCATCAACGACAATGGTCAGCGGTTCTCCGTGTTGCAGGCTGTTGACCTCTGCCGTGCCGAGGTGAAGTTCCTCTGCGGCCACCTGCAGATTGCGCCCGATGATGGGGGTAGGCACGGAATGCACCTGCTTCGTCTCCGGGTCTATCTGCACGAATGCCTTGCTGTGGCGTCCGTCAGGGGTCTCTACATCCACGATGACAGCCTTGCCGTCGAGTAGCTGTTTCTGCTGCGCCTCGCTGTATTTCTCCAGCGGGGAGGATTTCAGCACCGGATAGAATACCACGTCCGCCTGACCGTCGTCCCTGCGGATAAAGGCGATGCGTGTGCGGCTTTCAAAAGTCTCACCGTTCTCACCGGTCACCCGGACAGGAAGCACAGGCGAATGCTTTCCTTGGCAAATGTCCTCAAGGACATACATGGGGAGATCCTCTATCATTTCTTGTGTAAGCCCGAATTTGGACAGTGTTCCAAACGGCAGTTCCGTCAAATCAAATCGTACTTGCTTCATATTATAAAATCAAATTCTAAATCATACTTTGCAAAGATAGATTGAATTTATTGTGACAGGCAAATATATGGAATAATAAGTAGTTGAAATATACTATTTTTATGATTAGAATATGATTTCGGCTTAAAAATCATATTCTAAACAGTTAAATAATCATATTCTGATAAGAAATGGATTAGGATATTTGCGCAGGGTGGATACGCCTTGTTACCTTTGCGGCATGAAAACAAAAAAATGGATGATGCTGGCTGCCGGTGTCATTATGACAACGACACCGCTTTTTGCACAGTTCAATACGGTCATGCCCGGTAGGATGACAGGTGTATCGGAATCTGTATCGCTGAAAGACGACGATATGGGGAACCGGCAGGGAAAGGCTTTTATGGAAGGATGCCTGTCTGAGGAAAAAAGCGCACCGGCATCGTCAGGCGAAGCCGGAAAGGAGAAATGGGTGCAACGCTATCTGAGCGTGTGCTATCCGCTCCGTAAAATGAAGGTCAATTCGCCATACGGGTACCGGACGGACCCATTTACCGGAAAGAGGAAGTTTCACAACGGCATAGACCTGCACGCGCGGGGTGACAAGGTGCTGGCCATGATGAAGGGCACGGTGATCAAGGTCGGACAGGACAGGGCTTCGGGAAAATATGTGGTGTTGCGGCACGGTGAGTTCACCGTCAGCTACTGCCATCTCTCGCGGATACTGGTCGGCAAAGGGGCTGTTGTCCGTCCGAGGGATGCGGTCGGCATTACGGGAAACACGGGACGCAGCACCGGCGAGCATCTGCACATCACTTGCAGGCGCAACGGGAAGAGTGTGAATCCGGCTAAGATTTTCAATTACATCAAAACCACACGGGAGAAATGCCTGGCGGCATTGGCAGAAATGTCATAAGACCTATGGCTCGTGCGTGATGGCGCGGATGATATGTCCGCCCCATACATGGGCCTTTATCAGGAACAGCGGCGGAACCGTAACGGTCTTTCCGTAGAAGATGGCGGCCACCACTTCGCCGCCGCACCGCTCTATCTCTTCCTTGTAGTCGGTAAGGCTCTGGCCGCTCGTGAACACATCGTCCACGATGATGATTCTTTTTCCCTTGATGCCGCCTGTAATATTGTAGTTTCTTTCAAGGATGCGTTCACTGCCCTTGCACTCGTGCAGGCTCTCGCGTTCACTGTTCAATCGCACGGCAAAATCCTAATCGGAAAAACTGTCATTGATGACACATTTTTTGGTTAGAATGTTTTTTTGAGAAAGTTTCTTGCCTAATTATACTCTTTTACCACGTGTTGCACCCATTCAGCCCTGCAACCTTCAGGGACTTATTTTGCTGCGAAAGTATCCGGCCGTCACAATCCTGCCAATGCCGGCATACCGCTGGGGCGTGAAAATCTTCCTCTCCGTTGTCGAGCGTATTTTCCCGTCCGGCCTTGTCCGGTTGCTTCTTGCCGCCTTTCCGATGCAGAAAAATAATCCCGAAGTCGCACAGAGGGCGAACAGAGGGAAAGAAACAAACTGATGTTGAACATTAAAATTGAAAGATTATGACGGAAGAAATCAGACAGAACGGCAGCACAGTGCTTGCAAGCAGCAGCGAACACGCAATCCCTATGATTTTCAACAATCTGTGCGGGAAGAACTTTTCGGGCAAGGAATACCGGGACTATATCCGGTATATAGCACTCGGTGAGATGGGCTTCAAGCCCGGACGTATTGAACTTTACAGGGATGGAGAACTATTGAAGTCTGGCTACATCCCCAAATTCTGACCCATGTTTTTAATAATGACCATTAAATCATAAACAAATAACTTTATAAATATGGAATTGACTAATATTCATCCGGCAGAAGCCTATCTCCGTAACGAACAGAACCCATCGTTTTTGTATATCAGGATTTACGGGGAGCGTAGGAAATTGTTTATCAACCGGGGTGGTGAAAATGCCATCGGTATCATTGCCAAGGGAAAGCGCAAGCGTGGCTACATCTTTACAGACTGGGACAACATCGAAAAAATCTACGCCCCCTCACAGGATAATGAAAAGGATAGGAACAGGAAACTACTCCTTAAATACCAGCGGCTCGCACGCCTTGCCACGCATACCAACAACTGGCTCCGGAAAATTGCCGCAGCCGACCCGGAAAAGTCCCTGTATGAGAACCATATTACGACAGGAACAGTAATTGACGGAATGTGCATCAGTCTGGCAAGAATTGAAAAGTATTGCGGCAGCACGAGCATGGCCCTTTTCAGAAAGGCATTGAAAGATGGCAAAACTTTCTCTACCAGTCGTTTTGATTTTTGCGGTTATGACGGTACGCTTTGGTGCGAACCGGATGGTGAGGGAGGCATGAAGGCTGGCTTCAGCAAGGAATACCGGGATTGTGGAAACGGTTATTACTATTTGCTTATCAATGACAAGTTCATGATTGGGTACGACATCGACTAATTCGTCGGAACAAAGCTAAGCCGTGTCGGGCAGAATGGCCCGGTACGGCTTTTTATCTTTCCGGTCTGCCGACGGCAATGGCCTTTATACTTTTCCATTCCCTTTTCTACCTGCCGGGCATCCTCCCTTTTCTATTCCGGCGTTTCCGCCCCATTCAGCCGTGCGACCTCCTGGGGAACTATTTTGCTGCAAAAGTAACCGACAGTCCCAGCCTTTGCCAATGCCGGCAAGCCGCCGCAGGGGTGAGCCGGGAAAATCTTCCTCTCCGCTGTCGAGCGTATTTTCCCGTCCAGCCTTGGCCGGGTGTTTCTGCCGACTTTTCGGAGCAGAAAAATAATTCCCGGCGGCCGCAAACAGGCCGAACAGAGGGAAGAAAAATAAAAGGTTAAGCTATGAGTTACAACAGATTGAAATCACTGGCGGCAAATGTGGCCGCCATAGAAACAGCGGTGACTGTCCACAAACAACGCAGGAAAGCCACACAGGAAGAGAAACAGGTATTGGCGCAGTATTCGGGCTTTGGAGGTGTCAAGGAAGTGCTGACTATCGGAACGCAAATCCCCATGCCCGAAGAACTGGCGGAGCAGACAAACCGCTTTCAGGAGGTTTTGAGAACTCTTGCAGGAGGGAGCGAGGGGGATTACGACCTGCTGATGAACAGTATAAAGGCTTCCGTGCTGACTGCGTTCTATACGCCGGATTTCCTCATTGAAGCCGTCGCAGGTCAGATACACACCACATTCAGGGAGAACGGACTGCAGATGCGCAGCTTCCTCGAACCGAGTGCAGGCATCGGAGGTTTCCTGCCTGTGGCTATGGGCGGCACACACAGCTACGCCATTGAAAAGGACATCATTACCGGGCTTGTGCTTTCTCTTTTGCATGATGAAGCAACCACCGTGACAGGAGGGTTTGAAGCAATAGACAGGCAGGAGCTGGAGCATCGGAAATTCGATGTCATTGCATCCAACATTCCATTCGGCAATTTCCGTGTGTTCGATACGGAATTTTGGAAGAAAGGCGGTATTTACGAACAGGCCACCAAGACCATACACAACTACTTTTTCGTCAAGGCGATGGAACTGCTTAACGAGGGCGGACTGCTGGCTTTCGTTACTTCAAGGGGCGTAGCCGACACGCCGGGCAACAAATTCGTGAGAGAATACCTTGTCAGCCATGCCGACCTTATCAGTGCGGTAAGGCTTCCCGACACGCTTTTCATGCAGACGAGCGGTATCGAGGTGGGCAGCGACCTGCTCATATTCCAGAAGCACACGCACAAGGCATCCCTCTCGCTCCGGGAGAAATATTTCCTGCAAGTCACAAAGGAAAATGTAAATGCGGACGGTGCGATGACGGAATATGCCAACAAACTGTTTTCCATGCCGAAAACCGTGCTGACAACAGACAGCCGCATCGTGAAGAACCAATACGGCAAATATGTACGCAAACATCACTGGCTCGGCTCTGATACGGCAATGACACAATACCTTTCCGCTTTGGTTAAATATGACTTTGACAGATATTTCCACAAGAGCCTTTTCATCGGACAGGACGATGCGCCTGTACAGATGTCGCTTTTCGGTGGGGCGGTTGCCGCCGTGCCGGACAAAGGCAGGAGGGCATACACCGGGGATATGCCCGGATGGATGAAAGAGGGGGCGATAGTGCTGTTCGAGGGACAGGTAGGAACGCTCCGGTTCCGCAGGTCAAGCCACTACGAGGAAACGGCGGTGGATTTCGTGCCGTTGGACGAGGGCAAGGTCAATGTGGAGAGGACGGCGGACTACTTGCCGCTCCGTGAGGCGTATTTCGAACTTTCAACGAAAGAGAGGGAGAAAGAAAGGGAACAGTCGGCTTTGCGTGAAAGGCTGAACACCCTGTATGATGCCTTTGTCACCAAGTGGGGATATTTCCACGAGAACGACAACAGGGATTTCATCATGCAGGACAGTCTGGGCATGGAGGTCTATACCATTGAAATGCAGGTCGGCGACAACATCTTCAAGTCAGACATCATGCGTGAGCCTGTGGCTTTCAAAAAGATAGACACAGGTGTAAGACTGGCACCGTTCGAGGCATTGGCAAGCAGCCTCAATTTCTACGGCAGGGTGGATATGGGCTACATTATGCAGTCCACAGGCACGGATTGGGAAGAAGTCATGGAAGCTCTCAAAGGGGAGATTTTCTACAATCCCGTTGCCGGATGTTGGGAGCATAAAGGAAAGTTTCTTGCCGGGAATGTCGTAGCCAAGCACAAGGAAATGGCTTCATATATTACCTCTTTATGCAACACCGAAAAGGAATGGACGGAGGCATCCGTGAGGGCGTTGGAGGAAGCCATACCCGAAACGATACCTTACGAGGAGCTTGACATCAACATGGGCGAGCGGTGGATTGACACGAAGATATACGCCGATTTTGCGGCGGAGCTGTTCGGCGTGGAAGCCGAGGTGATGTATTTCGATGTGAACGACACCTACCTTGTAAGGCTGAAAGGCTATTCTCCGGCGGCGTACAACACCTATTCCGTGCGGAATTACAACGGTGAAGACCTGTTCGTCCATGCCTTGCACGATACCGTGCCGGAGATAACGAAAGAGATTGAACGCAACGGCGACAAGGTGCGTGTGCCGGACGAGGAAGCCATACAGGAAGCCGCCACCAAGATACAGGAGATTAGGGAGCGGTTCAACGAATGGCTCGACAGGCAGCCGTTGGAAGTCCGGGACGAACTGGTAAGGGTCTATAACGAGCGTTTCAACTGTTTTGTAAGGCCGCACTATGACGGTTCGGCGCAGACCTTTCCGGGGCTTTCATTCGAGCACTTCGCCTACAAGGAGCTTTATCCCTCGCAGAAAGATGCTATCTGGATGATTAAGCAGAATGGCGGCGGTATCTGCTGGCACGAGGTGGGCACGGGCAAGACGATGATAATGTGCGTGGCGGCTTACGAAATGAAGCGTCTCGGACTAATTAGGAAGCCGCTTATTGTCGGATTGAAAGCCAACGTGCACGAGATAGCCGACACGTTCCGCAAGGCTTATCCGTCTGCCAAACTACTCTATCCGGGCAAGGAGGACTTCACGCCTGCCAACCGGAAAGAGGTGTTTGCTAAAATCAAAAACAATAACTGGGACTGCATCATCCTGACACACGACCAGTTCGCAAAGATACCGCAGTCGGAAATAACCATGATGGAGATTTTCTCCGAAGAACTTGCCGATGTGGAGCGCAGCCTTGAGGTATTGGAGAACTCCACCATGCGCTACCGCAGCAGGCAGATGCAGAAAGGACTGGAGAAGCGGCAGGAGAATCTGAAAGCGAAACTCGCCGAATTGCGGATGAAAATCAATGAGCGGAAAGATGATACCGTGGATTTCCATTCGATGGGCATAGACCATATTTTTGTGGACGAATCGCACATGTTCAAGAACCTCATGTTTCAGACACGGCACACGAGGGTAGCGGGCATCGGCAACACCAAAGGCTCGCAAAGGGCGATGAATTTGCTTTTTGCCATCCGTGACATACAGCACCGTACAGGCCATGACCTCGGTGCGACATTCCTCTCCGGCACGGTGGTCGTCAATGCGCTTACCGAGCTGTATGTGATGTTCAAGTACCTGCGTCCTCGTGAGTTGAGACGGCAGTCCATCAGTTGTTTTGATGCGTGGGCGGCGATATTCACGAAGAAAACCGCTGATTACGAGCTGAACGTGACAGGCTCAATCAAGCGTAAAGAGCGTTTCCGTACCTATATCAAGGTGCCGGAACTGGCGATGTTCCTGCGTGAGATTACCGACTACCGCACCGCCGACATGATTAACCTCGATGTGCCGGAGAAGAACGTGCGTTTCCTTTCCCATGCGCCGACCATCGAACAGGAGGAAATGATTGGACGATTGGTTTCCTTTGCGCATAGCGGAGAGTGGGAAGACCTCGGTCTCGATATACCCGAACCGGACAACCTCGACAAAGCGAAGATGCTCGTTGTTACCAATGTGGCACGCAAGATGGCTCTCGACATGAGACTGCTCGGAGACAAGTTCCATGACGATGCGGACAACAAGGCTTCTGTCTGTGCAAGGACGGTATATGACTATTATGTACGTTCCAATGCCAACCGGGGTACACAGTTCATATTCAGCGACCTTTCCACCTACAAGCCGAATGAGTGGAACATCTACACCGACATCAAGGACAAACTGGTGCGGCTCGGTATTCCGGCGGACGAGATACAGTTTATCCAGTGCGCCCAGACCGAGAGGGCGAGAAAGAAGCTCTTTGCGGACATGAACAGCGGCAGGGTGCGTGTGCTGTTCGGCTCGACTTCCATGCTCGGCACAGGTGTGAACGCCCAGCAACGGGCGGTAGCGGTGCATCATCTTGAGGTTCCCTGGAGGCCTGCTGACTTGGAACAGCGCAACGGCAGGGCGGTACGCAAGGGAAACACCGTCAAGCTCTGGGGCGGCAATGTGGTGGATATAGTCATCTACGGCACGGAGAAGACGTTGGATGCCTACAAGTTCAACCTCTTGCGTAATAAACAGATGTTCATCAATCAGATTAACAACGGCACGATTGCCGTGCGCCGCATGGACGAGGACAGCATGGACGAGGACAACGGCATGAACTTCGCAGAGTTCGTGGCCATCCTTTCCGGGAATACCGACCTGTTGAACAAGGCGAAACTCGACAACAGGATTATGCAGTTGGAAAAGGAACAGGCGATTTTCAAGAAAGAGCGCATCCGTGCCGAGCACAAGATTTCCGCCAACAGGCAGGACATCGAAAAGGCGGAACGGTTCATCGCCCAGGTCAATGCCGATAGGAAATACATCACGGCTTACACCGGAGAGCGGACGACCCTGCTGTTGAACCTGCCGCAAGCCACGGCAGAAGAAACCGGGCGTGAACTGCACCGCATGGCGAGAACATACCGCAGCGAGGCATACGCCACCATTGGCAGCTATATGGGGATGAACCTGCTGGTACGCAGCGAATACGACTTTTCCGGGACATTCGACCGCAACACGTTCTATGTCGAGGGCAGAAGTGGATTGAAATACCGTTGCGGCGTGTCGGGTGCGTTGCCGCTGGGGTTTGTCGAGTCGGCGCAATATCCCAAAACCACATTAGACAAACTGCCGGGCATCATCGACAATCAGCGCAAGAAAATCGAAAAACTGCAAAGCGAGCTTCCCACCTTGCAGGAAATCGTCAGCCGCAGGTGGAGCAAGGCGGACGAACTTGCACGGCTCAAGCAGGAGTGCCGGGAGCTTCAGCGTCGGATAGACGAAGCCCTCAAGGAAGCGGAACAGAAACCGCATCCGGCACAGGAGGACATCGACAAAGCTGCCTGACCGTAATTCATATTTTAACCTTTACTCCCTGTCCGGTCGTGATGGCCGGGCAGGTTTTTCTGTATGGTATGCCCTGTGCGGCCCGCCCTGCCTTTATAGGCCGGCATCTGCCTTTTTTATCCTCCTTTTCCCTTTTTATCTGTAATAAGCACTGAAAATCATCAAATTGCAAGAGAATCACCCTGTTTTACATCCAAGAATGTTAAGTTGAGTGTTTTATTATTTCCACCGATTCTTAAAACCATCCTCTGCGTATGGCGGGCACATGGTAATATACTGTTTTTGAATCCATCATATGATTAACTCCATTTCTATGCAATTCCAAATCTCACCGAGGCAAGTGTAGCTTTCTGTCTCTTCTCTTTGAACTTGCTTGAGCCCTGCGGCTTCATAACAATGTATTGCAGATGGATTATTTTCAAATACACCAAGCGTTACTTTAGTTGCGCCTAATTCTTTGTGGGCATAATCAATAGCCATACCGACAAGCTTTTTGCCCAGACCGAGACCTCGCTTTTCATCATCAACTATTACGAATCCAAGTCGCCATTCTGAATTTTCAGGGGTTGGCTTTCTGAGTGTTATATAACCAATGACTTCCGCAGCATCAACCATAGTAAGAGCAATTGATGAATGTCCGTCTATGTATTTGTCATGATGTGAGTTAATATCATCTGCTGTGACAGGATAACGCGAATACCTGTCGGCACACCATTGACGCATTTGATACTCGCTTTTCAGCCATCCGGCAATAATATTTGCATCATCCGGATGGAATTTTCTTAATCGCAAAAGAATCTCGTTGCTCATATTCTATTGTTTATCTCGCTCCTCAGCCCAACAGAGCGGATTATTAAATGCAGAAGCGTGGACTGCAACGCAACACTTAGTTTGTAGGAAACCTTTGATACAAACGTGACAATAATAACCCACGCTATGTGCGTAATAGTCACTATTCTATTCTTGCATCAGTTTCTGAAATTCCTACGTTCACAAATTACAAGATGAGCATAACGCTTCTTTTTTCTTATGTCTTGGGAAGAGTTGCCTCTATCCGAATACAAAATTAGTTATTATATTGATGTTTGAGTATTATATAGAACGGATTTATAACTTAAATTCTCTACTTTTGCTTGGCTCTTCTGTCGGTCTTCGTAAACTATGCCGTAATTTATCAAACTGTTCTTTGAACATGAGAAAACTATTTATGCGTTTTTTCAAATAAAGAGAGTTCAGCCAGGAAATTTTCCTGTCTTTGGCTTCAAGCTCTTGACTGTGTATTCTTAAAGATCGCGTATCTGTTTTCCGTGCTGTTTCTGCATTTGTTGCATCTTAACTTTTAATTCATCAATTTCTTTATCACGCTTGGCAACTTCCTGACGCAATTTTGCATTGACATTATCAATGATTAGAAATTTTATGATATTTCTTGAATGTATAGGTTTGAGAGCCTTTTTATCGTCTCCCTTTATATCTGTCTTTCAATCCTTTTATATCTTTGTCCTTGCAGTCCGTCCTGACCTTCCGGCTTATTGTTCCGCGAAAGTAACGGATAACAGCTGCACCTTGCAAATCCTCACGGCCTGCGGTGGCCGACGGAAATCTTCCTTCTCGGGGAGAAGCGTATTTCTGTCGCCAGATTTGTCCGGTTGCCGTTATCACTTTCGTGGTGCGGAAAAATAAATCCGGCGAAGGTCTTTAAGGACCGAACGCAGGGAAAATAAAAAAACGAAATTAAAAATTTGAAGTATGGAAAAAAACAGTGAGAAAAAAGTGGTCGTTGACGGTTTGACGTTAAAACTTCTGCGTAAGGATGAAAAATGGGTCTTCCCGTTTGTTACCTACTACCAGCACGGACTGGGCAGCCCAATCTGTCTGGAATTGCTTGAATATAAAGAAGACAGCAACGGTTTCGAGCCGGAGGCAGTCATAACCGTCAATCTTCCGGGCGTGGAGCGTAATGCCGGCTGCCAGTTCATCGACACGAACAACAACGGAGAAGCGGTGCTGGACTGGCTCGTGCTTTATGAGTTAGGTGTACCGACTGGCAGATACGCCGCTTCCGGCCATTGCATGTATCCCGAAGTGGACTTCTACCGGAGCGAGCGCTTCATACGTCAGAAAGAATTTTGCGACAGGCATTTCAACTTCGTCGGCTGACAGGCAGGGGAAGGCAGTCATATTGGGCTGCCTTCATTGCCGGCAATTCCCTTTTTATGGCATACCGTCCCGGCATTTCATCCCTTTTCTACCCGGCTTTTCCCGCCCATGAAGCAAGGTAAGAGGTCTGTGCCGCTGTCCGCTCTTCAATCCAAGGTACGGAAGGCTGTGCCGGAGCACCGCCAGTCCGATTCTTGCCGCTCCATGCCGGAGCTTCGACAGATGTCGAAACAACACGGTATTCCGCTATGCAAGGCTTCCTGCCGGATCTTGCTCTGGCACATTCCGCCTTTAATCCGTATCTTTTCTTTCCGGACCGTCAGTGTCATGGGCAAACGGTGACACATCCCGCTTTGCGCCGGCCTCCATATATTCCGGCAGATCTCAAGGCGGAAAGAGTCCCCTTTCTGTTTGCCCGGCAGACCACTATTCTCTACCCGCCCAAGCCGTTTCTCCCGTTATATCATCCTTTCCCTCTGCTTTTATCCCCGACAGGGCCGTCCGTACAGTTATAATCGGTGCGACTTTATGCTTTCTCCGGATGCTTTCTGGCAGTCACCGGTCTGGTTTTACCGCTGCAAATATAGGCCGTCGCGCCTGTCCCTTACGTTTTGAAGTGCATTTCTTGCAAATTCTTCCTTGACAGCCGGGGCTGCCAAGAGTAATTGGCAAGAAAAAACGACGTGTGCGGCTTTGCCGACAGCCTTTGGTTGCAGCATAAAATCCCGACAGCGGTTCAGACAGAAAGGAACCGAAAAGAGGGAAAATAAAAGAAAGGTAACGGCAGGACCAACCACCTTGCCACAAAACATTTTATATTATGTTACATGTACACACTATCGGACGCATCGGCAAAGACTGCCAGGTGATTGCAGGAGCCCACGGCTCATTCATGGCTATGAACATAGCCGTTGACGATTATGCAAAGGGACAGAACGTCACCACATGGGTAAAGGTAAGAAGCAACAAGGAGAACCACATCCGGTTGGCTGAATACCTCACCAAAGGACGGCTGGTACTTGTTGAAGGCACGCTCTCATCTTCCCTGTGGACGGACAAAAACGGGGAGAGCCAGATTCAGCTTTCCATTACGGCGGAGAGCATCGCATTCATCAATACTGGCAAGAAGGACAGTTCGGCTGGCAGCCCGGACAACATGGCTGCCACTACGGACAGCACACCCGTTCCCCCTGCCGATATGCCGCAGGACGACAAGGACGACCTGCCATTCTGACAAAGGCATCCCGGTAACGGTATGGACTGGACTATGGTATATGCCGTATCCGGCAGTCAGGGAAATCGACCCGCTACCGGTATGGTATATGCCGGTTCCGGTTTACGCTCTGGACAGAAAGAAATAGGAACAACCCGAAATGATAGAGATATGAGTAATTACGATTTTATAAAGATTGGAAACAAGGTTTTCTGGCATGACCCGGACGGCGGTTTGTCGGACGGTGTGTATCAGGTGGTGGATGTCCCGGAGGAAATCGAAGAGGACAGTATCATTTTGATAGCCTCGGACTATTCGGAGGCGGAAGTATTCGCAGCGGAACTGTCGCCGCTGTGATTTTCTTCAGGTGGCATATCGGAGTTGCCCGATATGCTGCCTGTTCCGCCAATCCTTTTATACGATTTGTGGAAAATTTACCTTTTGTATTTGTCAAATATCACATTCTTTTATACCCATTTATAGCGTTCATCCACACCGTTTCCATCTCCGGCAAACCCGTTTCCCTTTTCTATACGGCCGGGCCTTTATCCTCTCCTGGTCATTCCTGCTGTCACCGGCCATTGGTTTTATCAGATGCGAAGGTCGGCAGTCGCGCTTGATCCGTCGGCTTGAAGTGCATTTCTTGCAAAATTCTTCCTTTCCGTGAAAGAGTAATTTGGCAAGAAAAGCCGCCGTATGAAGCTGTTCCGACGGCCGGAACCTGCATCCATAAAACCCCAAAGGCGGTTCGGCAGAAAAGAACCGACAAGAGGGAAAATAAAAAAACAAGTTATTAACAAATTAAATTTTTGAATTATGGAAGCAACAAACATGAAGTCAGTAGAGAAGAACATCGCATCGGTAGCATTGGCAGACATTCAGCCGAGTAATTACAACCCTCGCAAGACCTTTGACGAGGCGAGCCTTGCCGAACTTGCCGAGAGCATACGGCAACAGGGTGTCTTGCAGCCCATAGGTGTACGCCCCATTGATGAAAACCGCTTCGAGGTTGTCTTTGGCGAACGCAGATACCGTGCATCGCTCATGGCAGGACTGGAAACCGTTCCGGCAGTCATATACGAAGTGTCGGACGAGGTAGCCGAGGAAATGGCGGTCACGGAGAACCTGCAGCGCAAGGACGTTACACCCATAGAGGAAGCAAACGCCTATCAGAAACTGATAGAGAGCGGACGGCACGATGTGCATTCATTGGCTGTTCAGTTCGGCAAGTCGGAAGACTATATTCGCACACGGCTCAAATTCACGACTTTGATTCCCGAAATCGCAGCCCTTTTGGAAACGGACGAAATCACAATCAGTGTGGCAAGTGAAATCTGCCGATATGGTGAGGACATACAGAGTGAGGTGTACGACAGGCATCTGAAAGAGGGAGTCATATACGGCAGTTGGCGTGGCATGAAAGCCGTAGATGTGGCGAAACGCATAGAAAGTGATTATACGACTGACCTTGACCGCTATTCCTTTGACAAGACCCTCTGCAAGTCCTGCCCGCACAACACCAACAACATGATGTTGTTCTGTGAGGGCAGTTGCGGAAAGTGTGCCAACAGGAAATGCCTTGAGGACATGAATGCAGCCTATCTTGTGGAAAAGGCCATGCAGATGTTGGCAGACCATCCTACCGCTTCGCTTGCTTATTCTATCTTTTACACCTACAACGACACGACTGTCAAGCGGCTTGAGGAACTTGGCTACGAGGTGGAGAGATTATCATGCCGCCATGAGGACTATCCCGAACTGCCCGAAGCACCCGAAGCGGCAGATTACGAGACCACGGAAGAATACGAAGAAGCCCAAAGGGACTTCGAGCAGGAGCAGGAAGATTACAAGGCTGAATGCGAGGACATATTACGACGAAGTGAAGAGGGGGAAATATCGCTCTATGTTCTTATCGGTAACAAAGACCTCTTTCTCGGTTATGTGGAGAACTCCGCAACGAATACGGCAAACGGCACGTTATCGACAAAGGAGAAAGAACTTACTCCGCTTGAGAAACTGGAAAAGCAGGACAAGCGCAATAAGGAAATCGCCCTTGAAAAGACGGTTGCGGACACCAAGAAGCGGATATTAGAGGTGGACACCGCCGAAACCAAGTTCGGAGCTGACGAGGACAAGATGATTTATTACTTCCTCCTTTCATATCTCCGCAGGGAGCATTACGCAGCCGTAGGCATTGAGGACGAGAATGTGTACTACCTTTCCGACAAGGACAAGTTGCGCATCATTGAAAACCTGAATGGCAAGGCGAAAGCCGTTATCCGCAGGGACTTCTTGATTTCCGAGTTCCAAGACGCACCGGCCAGCGATGCCGCAGCCACCCTCTTGCTCCGATTTGCGGAGAAGCACATGCCCGAAACGCTTGCCGAAATCCGAAAGGGTTATGATGAAGTCTATGAGAAACGCCACCAGCGCATCGAGGAAAAGAAAGCAGTCCTCATGGAGCAGGACAAAGCCAGGCAGGAAGCGGAGCAGCAGGAAGAACCGCAACCCGATGAAACGCCACAAGCCGAAGATGTAGCGGCTTGACCTTTCCATAATTCAGTTCAGAAGCAGGGCGGAGAAATCCGTCCTGCATACTGTTGTGTTATGTGGTGCGTCGGTCATGCCTTTTTTAGTGAAAGCCACAGGGTGCAACGGCGGCACGATGCCCGCCGCCATCCCTTTCTAATCACATATTGTCCTTTTCTCAAAGCCTTGTTCCTCAGGCTCATTCCTTTTATACCGGTCTGATCATCCCATGTTTCCGCCTCCATGCCGTCACCGCCGCAGGTTTTCTACGGTGCGAATGTAGGCTGCCGCGCCTGTTCCCTCCGTTTTGAAATGGATTTCCTGCAAATTCTTCCTTGCCGGGGCAAGAGTAATTGGCAGGAAAAAACATCGGGAATGGCTTATCCGGCGGCCTCTCCCTGCACCGTAAAACCCGAAGCGGCTCCGGTTGCAGGATGCCGAACAGAGGGAAAAGAAAAAACTTAAATTCAAAAAGATGAAAACATTGGAAGAATTGTTACAAGGGCTTGGATGTGTCGGTGGCGCATTCGACAGTACAGGAGAATTTACAGAGGAAGGAGACAAGGCATATCGCTTTCTGTTGGATTTGCTGTATGACATTGAAGGATTGACAGGAGAAAGTGTATCAAGCATAGTCAAGGAACTTGATGGGATATGTAATGAGAATTATTAAAAATCAAAAAATATGGACAAAAACATTCAGGAATCGAAAGAGTACAGACTCGCAAAGGAGTGGGATTGGCGGCTGGTGGACAGTTCTTCGAGACGGTAGTCCGTCCGGAAGGTTT